>JGI24712J26585_10003014_pt1 | contig 13490 bp, 25 predicted proteins | sample BioPla3DNA2_FD_26585 | JGI IMG/M metagenome (IMG submission 26585) | reverse complement strand
GATATTATTACCAAGAAAAAACAAAATAATACACGAACAAAATGAATATATTTTAGAACGATATAGACAAATGGAGAGAGTTTTAAACAAGATAGAAGGCAATTTAAAGGAGGAAGATTAATGACTAAAATAAAGGAACCTTGTAAATGGAGGTATGAAGGGATATGTAAACATGGTGGGAGTAAATGGTACAACGATAGAGTAACTGGGGATAAAAAAGAAAGATGCCAGGAATGTGAAAAGTACGAAAAATAAGGGGGGGGAAGAATAATGACTAAGCATAGAGATAATCTATATGTAGTGATGAAAAATATGGAAATGGAGAATGAAGAATTAAGGGAGAAGATAGAGAGGTTAGAAAAGGAAAATAAATATTTATACGAAATGTTAGATAAGTTAAGACATGAAAACAATAGACTATATAATAATAATATAAGATTAGTAAGAGAAATAAAAGAACTGGAGGGCAATTAAATGGAAATAAAAATAAAATACTTTAATCAAGATTACCCAAGACTTGAAAAGATTAGACAAGGGGATTGGATAGACCTTAGAGTAGATAGTATAAAGGAATGGGAGAGCGGGAGATTTATATTGACAGATAAAGACAAAGAGAAGTTAACAAGTTTACTAAGGTTAAAAAGTGTTGTGGAATATAAAAAAGGAGACATAATCAAATTTGGGTTAGGGGTATCCATGGAGTTACCAAAAGGCTATGAAGCTGAAATAAGACCAAGGTCTAGTACATTTAAGAATTATGGATTAATTCAAACTAATTCAGTTGGAACAATAGACAATAGTTACTGTGGCGATAAAGATGAGTGGAGTATAGAATTTATAGCTATGAGAAATGGAAATATAAAAAGATATGATAGAATATGCCAGTTTAGGATATGGGAAAATCAGCCAAATTTTAACTTTAAAGAAGTAGAAAACTTAGGTAATGAAAATAGGGGTGGATATGGAAGTACGGGGAAATAAAACAAGCCTACCTAAAAAGCACGAGAAAAACTATAGAAGGCAAAGAGAAGGTTATTAAGGCGGATAATGTTTATTATGTGCAGTAGAAAGGAGAATGAATTGTGGATAATAAATTTGAATTCATGAGTGAGGTAGCAGATGCATTTGCAGGATTGAAGAGCAATGAAGAAATAGAGGTTAGAGCAGATGAGATGATTAAATTAATACTTCAACAAAAGGAGTTATCTAAAGAGTATTTAAGAGTAGGTATTCTTTAATTTTACACATTTTGTTATTTATGCGTCTTAGAGGAAGGAGTTGTGACAATGAGAGAATATGGATTCACAGAAAGTGGACTCGAGGTGGGGGATATATATTTAATAGTTAGAGAATGTGGTGAAATAGAATGTGCATTTAAAAGTAAAGAAGATGCTGAGGAGTATAAAAGGGACTTAGAAGAAATGGCTGAAAACACTATGTGGAGTATAGAGAAAACATATTGTTATTAATCAACACTCCAAGTAGATGATGTTTTTATGTGTAATAGGAGGTAAATTGATATGGATGGTTATATAAGAGTCAATACAGACGATAAAGGCAAGATTATTGATATATGGGATGAATGGTATAGAGACCCTGACTTAGGGGACTATATGGGCGATTGTGGGATTGATTGTTATTTCCAAGATTATACATTTACACCTAATAGCCTAGTGTTGTTAATATTCAAATTCATAACAGAAGTTACTGAATCTTATATGTATGGTAGAGAATATGACGAATGGATTGAAATAGAACATGAAATAGTGCTTATAGAAGATTATGACTATGAAGATATTGAAGAAAGAGATGAATTTTTAGAATCAATATTCATGGAATGGCGACCAAACGACTAATGGACATTACAAGTATTATGCGAACTATACGATAATACCGAATAGTTAAGGGGTGATTAAATGCAAGACCTTATTAATGAATTAAACTATCATAGGCAAAGATTAAACTATGCAATAAAGGAATTAAAGGGAAGAGGAAACAATAAAGCAAAAGCAGAAAGAGATTACAGGGTAGCACTAGCTAAAAAAATGTTAGAGTTAAGGGCAGAGGGTACACCAGTAACAATTATTTCAGACTTATGCAGAGGTGATGAGGAGATAGCAAGGCTGAAGATGGAGAGGGATATAGCAGAATCTCTTTATGAAAGCAATATGCAGTTTATTTATTCAACTAAGTTAAATATAGACATAATACAGAATCAAATCAATGCAACACACAAAGGACTATAGGGGGTGTAAGATATGATTATAAACATAGATAGTATAGGTGACGATTTAGCAAGTGCTTATGAAGAAGGTTATGAAAGAGGATACCAAGACGCATTAGAAAGTTTAATGAGGAAGATAGTGAATAATGAAGATTTGCCGACTAGAACCAATCCTCATTATTTAGACGGTAGGATAGATAAGCAAAATCTAATACTAAAAATGATAGAAGATAAACTTGAGAGGTTCCAGGATAAAGAGGGGGAATAATATGACAAAAGAAGAACTAAACAAAATAATATCACTAGATAGCAGAATAAACAGTAAAATAAGGCAACTAGATGAACTAAGACAGACAATAGGTAACATACAATCAATAGATTACAGCAAAGACAAAGTACAGACCTCACCAAGTAATCAAATAGAAAACACTATAATAAAAATAATGGACCACGAAGAAAAGATAGCTAAAGATATAGACAACCTTATAGAAATGAAGGAACAGGCTAGGAAAGCCATAAACAAGGTAGAAGGGATATATGGAGTGGTACTGGAAATGAGATACTTAGAATGTATGCAATTTGAGGAAATAGCCTATAGATTAAATTATAGCTTAGTACACATACACAGATTGCACGGGCAGGCCTTAAACATGATAGCAAATGTTATTGAATGATAAAAGTAAATGGTATATTATGGTATTATCAAAAAGTGTTGTGCTAGACAAACTCATTAGGGCAAGGAACACAAAGAAAAGAGCCTGTTTCCCCCTTTACAGGTTCTTTTCTTATGCCCAAAACTAAAAATATGGAGTGATTTAATGGGATAGAAAAGCACCATATAATTTACAAAAGCCAGGGGGGTCTTGACTTTGAACTTAATTACAAATATTTGACAAGTGAAGAACATAGGGGAATTAATGGACCTCACAGGAACAAGGAAACTGATTTAAAATACAAGAAGGAATTACAGAAGAAGTTAGAAAAAATATTAACAAAAGATTATTACAACATAAAAGAGTTAATAGATTTATTAGGACTTAAAGAAAAGCAAGCAAATAGGGCTTTTAAAAAATTATTAAAAGTTAATGGAATAGATAGAGAGAGTGTTATTCGCAGACTCATGGGTGGTAAATTATATTGAGGTGATGAAATGGACCTACAAGGCAAATATGCTTTTATTAGTCATCCTTATAGTGATTCGCCAACAGAAAATATATTAAAAGTAAATAAGATATGTAAATACTGGGCAAGGCAAGGGGTTATACCTATATCGCCACTACACTTATTTAGTTTTTATGAAGATGACACCCAAAGAGATAAGATTATGAAGTTTTGTTATAGACTAATTGATAATGTAGACATAGTATTTATATATGGTGATAGCGAAGGGTGCAGGCTTGAAAGAGAATATGCAGAGAAGATAGGTAAACCAGTCGAAATATTCTATCAAGAGAAAAAAGCGCCCACTTTTAAAGAGTGCTACTATCTTATGCAAGAAAAGGGATTAAGCCTATGAGTAAAGTAATCCCAGTAGAAGTAAAACAAAAGTGCGTAGAACTCTATGACAAGGGTGTATCAACTGAAAAGCTATATAAAGAGTATTATCTTAAATATGGTAGTGGAAAGCTATCAACATTTGAGAGATTACTTAGAAAATGGAAAAACAAAACAAGGGTAGATAATAAACTCTTAGAAAAAGGCAACCTAGGATATAAATTCACACCCCATGCAACTACAGTACAATTGGACAAAAATGGAGAAATAATACAATCCTGGATAAAAGGCAAGGCTGATGATAATTTATACTTAGACTTAATAAAACATATCACAAATCTACCTAAACTGGAACTAGAAGAAGTAAAACTAGAAACTGCAGAAGATTATATGCTTGAGATACCTTTGTATGACATGCATTTTGGTATAGCTGATTTTAATTACTATAAAAGTACATTAGCAGAAGTAATAGAGATAATACAAAGAAGAAATTATAAAGAGATAAATATAATAATAGGGCAAGACCTCTTCCATAATGATGATTTTAGAGGGAGAACAGCAAGTGGAAGGGAAATCGAGCACACAGACATAACAGTAGCCTGGGAAGATGCCAGGAAGTTTTACTATAAGATAATTGAGGAATCTCTCAAACAAAGCAAAAAGACAAGAATAATATACTCAAAAGGTAATCATGATGAATCTTTGTCCTGGGCTTTTGTGCAAATGATAAAAGCACAGTTTAAAGATGCAGATAACATAACTATTGATGATGAAATAAAAGAAAGAAAACTAATTACATTTGGAGATAACTTTATAGGGATTACACATGGGGAGAAGGGGCAAGCTAAATCAAGAAATCTTAATAATATGTTTGTAATAGAATACCCCCAGGAGTTTGCAAAATCCAAAGTAAGGGAAATCCATGCAGGACATCTACATCATGAAAGAATAAAGGATGATTTTGGAATAATGGCCAGGAGGTTATCAAGTGGTGGTATAACTGATACATGGCACTATGAACAGGGTTATGTAGGGGCACATAAAAGGTTCATGGTATTTGAGTGGACAAAAGAGAAATTGGCAGCTATATATTATGTGTAGGAGGTAGGAAATGTATGATAATGTAAATCGCCCTAAACACTATAATCATGGAAACATACAACCAATAGATGTGATAGAGGATTGGGAATTACCTTATCATCTAGGTAATGTTATTAAGTATATAGCAAGAGCAGAGCATAAAGGTAAATTAATTGAGGATTTAAAGAAAGCAAAATGGTATCTAGACAGGTATATTAATTTGGTAGACAAATAAAGCTGTCCCAACAGTGGAGTTGCCTAAGTGGCTTGAAAAGTGTTTTTAAAGGGAAGGTGCATAAATTGAGTAAATTAAAAATTGAATATAAAAACGTAAACGAACTAATACCTTATATTAACAACCCAAGAATTAATGATAATGCAGTTGATAAGGTGGCAAGCAGTATAAAGAATTTTGGGTTTAAGAATCCCATAATAGTTGATAAGGACAATGAGATAATAGCAGGGCATACAAGATTAAAAGCAGCTAAAAAATTAGGACTGGATGAAGTGCCTGTTATAAAGGTTGAGGACTTAACTGACAGCCAAATCAAGGCATTTAGAATAGCAGATAACAAGACATCAGAGTTTGCAGAATGGGATGAAGAATTATTAAAAATTGAATTGGAGGACATTGAAGGCTTTACAGGATTTGATGAAATCGAGTTAGAAGGGTTATTTAAAGAAATAGATATAGACAGTTTCTTTGAAGAAAGCGAAGAAAAACCAAAAGAAGAAACGGAGGAAGAAATACAGTGCCCTCATTGTGGCGCGTATTTCAAACCTTAATATGAAAATATTTTTAGCGGGTAGTGGTTGGCATAAATTATGGGTCGATGAGAATTTTTTTGATTTTTATAGGTTGGAAAGCTATCACTATATCGCAAAAGAAGAGATAAAACATATAAATAAATATAAATCATTTATATTAGATAGTGGAGCATTTAGCTACCTGAATGGCAAAAAACTGATAATGTGAACTGGGATAAATACATTGAAAGTTATGCAAAATTCATAAATAACCATAATGTTAAATTATTTATGGAATTAGATATTGATAGTGTAGTTGGGATTAAAGAAGTTGAAAGACTCAGAAACAAACTAGAAAGACTAACAAATAAACAATGCATTCCTGTATGGCATAGGTCAAGAGGGAAAGAATATTGGTTGAGGATGATTAAGGAATACGATTATGTAGCAATAGGTGGCATAGTCACTAAAGAAATAAAGTCATCAGAATACAAATACTTTCATTGGTTTATCCAGCAAGCACATAAAAACAATTGTAAAGTGCATGGATTAGGGTTCACTAATTTAAAAGGGATAAAAGAATATAAGTTCGATTCAGTAGATAGCACATCGTGGTTAAGTGGGAACAGATTTGGGGCAATATATAAGTTCAATGGAAAAACAATGGAAAAAATCAGTAAACAACCAGGACAAAGAGCAAAAACCACAGATGCAGCAATGAATAATTTCAAAGAGTGGGTTAAGTTTACAATATATGCAGATAAATATCTATAGGAGAAATTAGATATGAATGTTTTTATAAGTTGCGTAAAAAGCAAAAAAAACAAACCAAGCAAAGCTTCAGAATTATATATATCTAGTCTATTTAAATACTCACTTAGCTATGCCTTATCCTTAACAAAGAGGGATAAAATATTTATATTATCAGCTAAGTATGGTTTAGTAAAGCTAGATGATATAATACAGCCTTATGAGTTAACCTTAAATAATATGAACAAAAGACAGCGACAAGAATGGTCTTATAAGGTATATAAGCAACTAGTGAGAGAAGGGATAAATTTTGATGAAAAAGCTATTTTCTTGTGTGGAAAAAAATATAGAGAGTTTATAATTAGAAAATTTACTAATGCAGAAGCTCCATTAAAAAATTTAGGTTTAGGAGAACAATTAAAGTTTTATAAGGAGAGATTAAATGAAAAAAACAAATGACTATTTAATCATTTTAAATACAGTATTCGTAATGAGTTTGTTAGTAGCTAATATAGTAGGGGGCAAGGTAGTAAGTATAATAGGACTAACAGTTCCTGCAGCAGTAGTAAGCTATGCCATCACTTTTTTATGTACAGATATCATAAATGAATTATGGGGAAAGAAAGAAGCTAATAAAACCGTAAAGCTAGGACTAGTAATACAATTATTCAGTTTAGTTTTAATATTAATAGCCATAGCACTACCACCTGCTGAATTTGCTCAAGACTATAACTCTATGTTTAAAATAGTGTTGGGACAGAATGTTAGAATGGTAGTTGCTAGTTTAGTTGCCTACTTAGTGTCTCAAGCTAATGATGTTTTCTTATTTAATTATTTAAAAAGACTTACAAAGGGAGCACATAAGTGGATAAGGAATAATGTAAGCACCATGACAAGTCAAGCTATAGATACAGCAATATTCATTACAATAGCCTTTTATGGGCAAGTCCCTAATTTAATGTGGATGATTGTTAGCCAATACATTATAAAATTTATATTAGCATTATTAGATACACCCTTTTTCTATTATTTAACAAGAGAAAATAAACAAAGTGATGTGAGTAGGGTAGGTGGTGATATAATGTGAGTAGAGGTGGGCGTAAAGGAAAATATCACGATTGGATAACAGAGGAAGGCTTATTAAAAATAGAAGGATGGGCAAGAGATGGGCTTACAGATGAACAAATAGCCCATAATATAGGCATACATCCCTCTACTCTATATGATTGGAAGAACAAATACCCCGATATATCCGAGGCCTTAAAAAGAGGCAAAGAAGTAATTGACAGGCAAGTTGAAAATGCACTACTTAAAAGAGCATTGGGATATGAATATGAGGAAGTTAAACAGATTATAGAAAAAGACGATAAGGGCAAGGATAGAAAAAGAATAGAAAAGACAGTTAAGCAGGTTATCCCTGATACAACAGCACAAATCTTTTGGCTAAAGAATAGAAAGCCTGCTGAATGGAGAGATAAACAAAATCTAGAAGTAGAAGGAAACCTTGACATATCCAGTATGGATAAACTAATAACCGACTATTTAAGTGATGATGATGGTTAAATTAAATAAGCAACAGCAAAGATGGTTAGATTCAGTAAGGAAAAAGCCTATAATATATGGCCTAGAAAATGGCTTTACAGATTTACAAGATATCCATAATGAATGGATAAAGATGTTTTTATTCAGTAAAGATGATTTAACACTACAAGCCCATAGGGGTAGTTATAAAACAACCTGCCTATCAATAGCAATAGCTTTAATGATAGTAGTTTTTCCCTGGACTAACATCCTTTTTATGAGGAAAACAGATGGTGATGTTAAGGAAATAATTAAACAAATATCCAAATTATTAAAGACAGATTTATATCAAGCATTAGCTAAGGTCCTATGGGGGAAGGAGTTAATCTTAACAGCAGAGAGTGCTTTTGAAATAGACACAAACTTAAAAAGAAATGCAAGGGGTACAAGTCAATTAGTAGGCATAGGACATAAAGGAAGTATTACAGGGAAACACTTTGATATAATTATTACAGATGATATTGTAAATATAAATGACAGGATATCAAAAGCGGACAGAGAAAGAACAAAAATAACATACCAGGAGTTGCAGAATGTAAAAAATAGAGGTGGCCGAATAATAAATACTGGTACACCGTGGCATAAAGAGGATGCCTTTACATTAATGCCTAATCCAATCAAGTATGATTGTTATTCTACTGGTATGATGACAGATAAAGAGATACAAGAGATAAGGGGGAAGATGACAACCTCCCTTTTTGCTGCTAACTATGAATTAAAACATATAGCAGATGAGGATGCTATGTTTACAAGTCCGACTATAGATGATGGAACTAATACAGAGTTAATCTATGGCGGTATATGCCACATAGATGCAAGCTATGGTGGTGGAGATGGCACAGCCTTTACTATAGCCAAGAAACACAAGGATAAAATATATGTATATGGAGAATTAAAACAACAGCATATAGATGATGTACTAGAAGGGTTTGAAGCTAAGAGGGAATATTACAAAGCAGGAACACTCTATAATGAGAGCAATGCAGATAAAGGTTATTTAAATAAAAAGATAAAGCCTCCTAAAAAATCTTACCACGAGAATATGAACAAGTACATTAAAATATCAACCTATCTTAGGGAAAACTGGGATAGGATTGTTTTTATTAAGGATACAGACAAAGAATATATAAATCAAATACTAGACTATACGGAGAATGCAGAACATGATGATGCACCTGATAGCTTAGCTAGTCTATTAAGGGAGATGGAAAAGCCAACTAAAGCTAGGGCAGTGCAGAGCTTATATTAAAGGTGGTGAATACATGAACAAAGTAATAGAAGAATTAAAAAAAATTGATGGAGAAGTAACAAGCCAGATTATAACTGATTTAATAAGAGAACATGAGCCCAGAGCAACTAAAATGAAGGCTATGTATGACAGATACAAGGCAGAGGAACTGCCTATACAGCACAGAGAATTTAAAGACCCTACGAAAATCAATAATAAGATAAATAATGACTATAGAGGGGAAATAATAAATACAGAATCAGGCTATGTACATGGAGTACCTATTGTATATCAAGTAGAGGGTAGACACTATACAGAGGAAGAATTACTAGAGAAGAACCTTTTTTTAGATTACTTTGAACAAATCAATTATTTCCCTGATATTGATTATGAAGTTGGTAAAATGGCTTCTATTTGTGGGTATGGTGCTAGACTTATATATATAGACAAGGAAGGATTAGAAAGGGTAATTAATATAGACCCCTGGGAAGTTATCTTTATAGAAAATCCATCAACCAAAGAAACAGAGTATGCTATGAGATATTATCCATTCGAGATAGTAAAGGATGAAAAAACAAGGACCACTACTACAAAGGTAGAATGGTATGATGATGAAAAAGTAACATTTTACATCAAGGGAGAAGATGGGACCTATATATTAGACAATACAGAACCTATAAATCCCTTATATCATACATTTGATTATGTACCTATGGTTAAGTTTAAAAACAATGATGAAGAACTAGGTAGCTTTGAAAAGGTAGAAGAATTGATAGATGGATATGACAGACTTATATCAGATGCCCAAAACGAGATGGAAGAGTTTAGACAGGCTTATATGAAATTTATAGGGGCAAGTGTAGACAAGGAAACAATATTGGAAGCTAGGGCAAGTGGAGCTTTTAATATGCCTGATGGTGGAGATATAGGCTTTATTACTAAGGATATAAACGACCAATTCTTAGAAAACCATAAAAAGACCCTAAACGATAATATATATAAATTCTCTCAAACAGTAGATATGGGAGATGAAAAGTTTAGTGGCGGTGTAGAAAGTGGAGAATCTAGAAAGTGGAAGTTGTTATCACTAGAAAATAAAGCAATCACTAAAGAAAGAAAATTTATAAGAGCCTTACAAGAACAATTTAAAATAATATCTTCAAGCTGGAAAAAGAAAAACATAGATATTCCCTACACAGATATAACTTTTACATTTACTAGAAATATCCCTATAGACATGCTTTATTATGCTGATATTACACAAAAACTAAAAGGCTTAATAAGCGATGAAACATTATTTGCTAATATACCTTTTATAAATGACCCACAACTAGAAATAGAAAAAATGAAGCCTGACCTAGATTATATACCTATACCTGATGAGGTGGTAGAAGATGATACCGAAGAAGTGGAAGCAGAGGACCGAAGCCCTATCTAAAATAGAAAAAGGTATGGAAAAAGAGATACTAAAAGTATATGCAGATGCCTTGAAAGAAATAAGAAATGACCTAGCCTTAGCTTATGAAAAGTATGATATGGATATGGTAAATATGCAGAAATATAATAGACTAATCAAACTAGAAGGACAAATCATAGACGAAATAAAAAACTTATCTAACAAGAGTAAAAGAAGTATAAATAAAGGTCTTAAGACATTATACCAGGAAGGATATTACCAAACTAGCTTTATTCTAGAAACTGAATTACAGACTAAGTTAGCCTATACAATGCTTGATGCTAAAGCTATAGAAAGGGCTGTTATGAACTCAATTAGTGGTCTTAAATGGACTGAAAGAATGGGACTCAATAGGGACAACACTATAGCACAAATCAAGCAAGAATTAGCCAGGGGACTTATCCAAGGCGAAGGATATCAGAAAATGGCTAGAAGAATGAGGAATAGGCTAGAAGTAGATATGAACAAAACTCTAAGGATAGCAAGAACAGAAGGGCACAGAGTTATAGAAGAAAGTAGCTATGACAGTTTAGTCCATGCTGAAAACATGGGAATAAAGGCCAAGAAAAGATGGGTAGCTACACTAGATGAAAGAACTAGGTCATCTCATCAACATTTGGATGGTGAAACAGTAGATATAGGTGATAGGTTTTCCAATGGGTTATTATATCCTGGTGAAGCAAGTGGACCACCCGAGGAAATAATCAACTGCAGGTGTACAACTATAACAGTATTTGAAGGCTTAGAGCCAACAGAAAGACGAATAAGGGGAGAAGGGATAGTACCTTATACTAATTATCAAGATTGGAAAAAGAATAGGTTAGGTGGCTAATATGGAGTGTATAATCAAAATAGACTTAGATATAACCATTCAACTACTAGAATTACAATCAGAAATATATAATCATAAAGACATGCCACAAACTGTTAAAGATTTACTAGAAATTAGACTTAATCAGATATTAGGCAAGGAATATGATATAGCAGGGTTACTAAAAAAATATAATTGACTTTAAGCACTAGTCGTTAAACAGGCTTATAATATATTTAAGGGGCAACTCGAAGAGGGGCAACTTATAAGGAGGATGTAAAATGAAAGATAAATTAAATTTGCAGTTATTTGCAGAAGGTGGAGAAAATGTTGATACTGGGGCAACTAATGAAGGGGCAACAGATACAACAGAAGAAACCAAGGAAGAATTGACACTAGAGCAAGTACAAAAGATGATACAGTCCGAAACTGATAAAGTTAGGACAGAGTATTCAAAAAAACTTAAGGCTTTAGAAAGAGAGAAAGAAGAGCTGGAAAAAGCCAAAATGACAGAAGAAGAAAAAGCTAAGTATGAGCTAGAAAAGTATCAGAAGGAATTAGCTGAGAAGGAAAAAGCCATAGCCTTAAAAGAATTAACTATCATTACTGGTGACTTATTAAAAGAGAATGGCCTACCATTTGAATTTAGAGACTTTTTAATAGGGACAGATGAAGAAGATACTAAACTAAAAATATCACTATTTAAAAAGGAATGGGATAAGGCTATTAAGGCAGAAGTAGAGGGTAGATTCAAGGCTAGTGGCAGAGAAATCAATAAAGGCAGTAAAAGAACAATGACAAGGGAAGAAATAATGAAGATACAAGACCCTAGTCAGAGAATAAAAGCAATAAGAGAAAACCAAGATTTATTTAAATAATAGGAGGAATGAATAATGCCAGAAGCAAATCTAACTAGAGAATTAGGAACAGCACTATCTATTGACTATGTAGAACAGTTTGGGAAAAGAATTAATAGTTTGTTTGAACTATTAGGACTACACAGGGTATTACCAGTACCAGCAGGAACAGTAATAAAGACTTATACATCAAGTGTCACACTAGACGAAACAGAAATAGAACCAGGGGAAATCATTCCACTATCAGAAGTAAAAGTGGAAGAAGGCCCAACTTATGAAATAGCATGGGATAAGAAAAGAAAGGCAGTACCAGCCGAAGATATCCAAAAGTATGGCTTTGAAAGAGCTATTTTAAGAACTGATGAAAAGCTATTAAATAGCATACAGAAAGGTATCAGGGATGGGCTACTGGAAAACTTAGCAACTGGAACTGGGACACAAGAAGGAGAAAACTTCAAGCAATTACTAGCCAAGAATACAGCAGCTGTTAAAGTAGCATTCGAAGAAGATGACCCTGAAGTTATATCTTTTGTAAACACATTTGATGCTTATGACTACCTAGGAGATGCTGACATAACTACACAAACCCTATTTGGTATGACCTATATAGAAAACTTCATGGACAATAAGGTTGTTTTCTTGTCAGGCGATGTACCAGCAGGAACTATTTACTCTACAGCAGTAGACAACTTAGTAATTTACTATGTAGATGTAGCTGGTGGCGAAATCTCTAAAGCATTTGACTTTGTAACACAAGAAGACGGTTTAATAGGAGTAACTCACGATATCAACAAGCAAAGATTAACAGCCGAAACTATTACCCTTTATGGTCTAGTATGGTTAGCTGAAAGACTAGATGGGGTTATAGTCGGTGAAATAGTAGAGGAAGAAGAAGAAGTCGGCGGAGACAACGGAGACAACGGAGACAACGGAGACAACGGAGACAACGGAGACAACGGAGACAACGGAGACAACGGAGACAACGGAGACAACGGAGACAACGGAGGAGAAGAAGAGGAAGAAGTAGATGGAGCATAGAAAGGATTGATTGAATGAAATTCAAAGTAATTCATCCTTTCCGAGACCTTCAGGATAAAAATAAAAAATTCCCCAATGGCAAAATATATGCTGTTGGGGATATTTATTTATCCGAAGATGAAGAAAGGATAAAAGAGTTATCAACTAAAGAAAATAAGATAGGAAAGCCTTTAATTGAGCCTATAAAGGAAGAAAAGGAAGAAGGCAATATAAAAGTTGAAGAA
>JGI24712J26585_10003011_pt1 | contig 13494 bp, 18 predicted proteins | sample BioPla3DNA2_FD_26585 | JGI IMG/M metagenome (IMG submission 26585) | reverse complement strand
CTATAATCAGCGCTTTTTTATTCAAGCCAAATAACCTTCTCACCTGTATAATGAATATTATAGCCAAAAATGTTGCAAAAGTACCTACAGCAATGTCAATTATCCCTAAGGGGCTTGCAAGGTTAGCTAATATGCACCCTAATAACAAGCCAAGACCATACCTCGGCTCTATGAATGCAAACAGGACCAATATTTCCGATATCCTGAACTGTATCTGCTCATAGCTCATCCACGCAAAAGCATAGGTTAAAGCAGCATATGCAGCTGCTATTAGAGCAGTGCGCGTTATAAATTGATTGTTCTTTTTCATAAAAAAAACTCCTTTCGAATATTATTCTCGGAGTCACTAAAAAAACTTGATTTTTTAAGTGGGTGCCAAGAAAACACTATAGTTTTTAAAGGACGGTCCTTTTTGTTTTTAAGAACAAAAATAACCGTCCCCAAATATTTTATTCAACTATCTCTTGCTGAACTGTGATGCTCTTCTTGCTTTCTTTAAACCGTATTTCTTTCTTTCTTTCATTCTTGAATCTCTTGTTAAGAATCCGGCTTTTTTAAGTAATGGTCTTAATTCTTTGTCTACCTGTAAAAGAGCTCTTGATATACCATGTCTGATTGCTCCTGCTTGACCTGTATATCCACCGCCCTTTACATTAACCAATACGTCATANTGACCCATTGTATCAGTTATCATCAAAGGTTCTCTCACAACAGTTCTTAAAGTTTCNTATTTTATATAATCTTCTAAATCTCTTTCATTTATATTGATTTTCCCTGTTCCGGGAACTAATCTTACTCTTGCTACGGCTTTTTTTCTTCTGCCTGTTCCTCTGTATTGTACTTCCATCATCGTCCTCCTCTCCCATTAAAACTCGTATACTTGTGGCTTTTGAGCTTGGTTATTGTGCTCGGGACCTGCATATACTTTTAATTTCTTTAACATTTTCCTTCCAAGGCTGTTCTTTGGAAGCATTCCCTTTACTGCCAAATAAACCGGCTGTGTGGGTTTTTTCTGGAATAAATTCCTGTAAGGAACTTCCTTCAAACCGCCCGGATATAGAGAGTGGCGTCTGTATAATTTCTGATCTAATTTCTTGCCTGTCAATACAACTTTTTCAGCATTTACTACTATTACATAGTCTCCCGTATCAACATGTGGTGTATATATTACTTTATGTTTACCTCTTAAAAGTTTGGCAACTTCCGTTGCAAGTCTTCCTAAAGTTTTGCCTTCGGCATCTATGACATACCAAACCCTTTCAACTTCATTAGGTTTAGCTAAGAAGCTTTTCATTCATTCTCCTCCTGTAATCTACCTTTATTTAATTATCTATTCAAAAAACCTAACTCCGGGGCTTTGGAACGGTTTTTCTCTATCTAATAATACCTATGACATTCTATATGAATCAAATCAAATTGTCAAGTCATTTTTTGTAATTTACTTGTATTAAAAATAATCCTTCGGGAGCAGCTGTCTGTCCTAAGACCCTTCTGTCTTTATCAGTGAGAGCCTTATCTATGCAGGAAATGTCTATTAAACCTTTGCCTATATCAATTAATGTTCCTGCAATTATTCTAACCATATTGTACAAAAATCCGTCGCCTTTTATATAAATTTTTAACAGACTTCCCTTTTTTAATAATCTAGCATCATACACTGTCCTTACCGTAGTTTTTACATTTGAGCCGGCGGCCATAAATCCTTGGAAATCATGGGTGCCCAAGATCAATTTAAGCGCGTTCTCCATTTTATCAATATCCAAAATCTGCGGGATAAAGCATGAATACCTTGCATAGAATGGATTTTGAACCCGGTCGTTATAAATTTGATACATATATGTTTTGTCAACAGCATCAAACCTTGAGTTGAAATCAGGATGAACATCGACAGATTCCAAAATCCTTATGTCAGATGGCAAATTAGCATTGAGTGCAATTTTTATCTTATCCTGGTGGATTTTTGTGTCTGCTTTGAAATTTGCCACCTGTCCCAAGGCATGAACCCCCCTGTCTGTCCTCCCTGAGCCCGTTAAATCAATTTTTTGCTTCATTACGACTCTTAATGCCTTTTCTATGGTTTCTTGAATTGTAGGCTTGTTTAATTGGGTTTGCCAGCCATAATAAGCTGTACCGTCATAAGCAATTAAAAGTTTTATATTTCTTACCATATCTTAAATACTATTATTGCCGCAAAATATACCGTGAAAACAAATGCTGCAGCATAATCGCCTTTAGAAATTTTCATTTGTCTCATTCTTGTTCTGTTCTCTCCTCCCCGATAGCATCTTGCCTCCATCGCCATTGCCAATTCATCGGCACGCCTGAATGCACTTATGAAAAGAGGAACCAAAAGCGGAACTAAATTTTTAGCTCTGCTTATAATATTACCGCTTTCGAAATCAGCACCTCTGGATTTCTGAGCCTTCATTATTTTTTCTGTTTCTTCCATAAGAGTAGGAATAAATCGTAGGGCTATAGTCATCATCATTGCTAATTCATGAGCAGGCAGACCGAATTTAGTAAATGGTTTTAAAAGACTTTCAATGCCATCTGTCAAAATAATCGGCGAAGTTGTAAGTGTCAAAAGGGATGTTCCCATTATAAGCAGTATAAGTCTCACAGCCATGAATCCGGCTTGCCTCAAACCTTCTTCGGTAATCTTTATAAAGCCCAATGTTAAAACAACTCTTCCCGGTGTCATCAAAAGATTAATAATAAAAGTAACCAATATAATGAATAAAATAGGTCTTAAGCCTTTTATTACAAATTTAACAGGTACTCTTGAAATTGTTATTACCACAGTCAAAAATACTATCACAATTAAGAATCCGATAAAGCTTTCAATCAGAAATAATGATATTATAAAAATAATAGTGAAAATTATTTTTAGTCTTGGGTCAAGGTTGTGTATGGGAGAATCAACAGGATAATGCTGTCCGATAGTTAAATTCTTAAACATTTCTTCTCTTCACTTCCTTTAATATTTCTTCTTTTGCTTCTTCAATTGTGAGTATGCCTTGTTTAATATTGAATCCACGATTTCTTAACTCTCTAACAATGGAAGCTATCTGTGGAATTCCAAGGCCAATCCTTTCCAATTCATCGGCTTCTGAGTATATTTCTTTGGGAGTACCCTGCATATGTACTTTCCCCTTGTAGAGCACAATAACCCTGTCTACTAATTTTGCTATATCCTCCATGCTGTGAGACACCAAAATAACTGTAACGTTTGATCTTTCATGTAATTTTTTTATTTGGTGGAATATTTCATTCCTTCCTGCCGGATCGAGACCTGCTGTAGGCTCATCTAAAATCAGATAATTTGGTTTCATTGCAAGCACACCTGCAATTGCAACCCTTCTTTTTTGTCCTCCTGACAATTCAAAGGGGGAAGCATCTTTTATTTTGTTATAGTTAAATCCGACTAATTCCAATGCCTCTTTCACTCTGACATCAATTTCTTCTTGAGAAAGATCTAAATTTAAAGGTCCAAAGGCAACATCCTTTGCAACGGTTTCCTCAAAAAGCTGGTATTCAGGGTATTGAAATACCAATCCTACTGTTTGACGTATTAACTTTAATTTTTTCTTATCTTCTCCTACTAGAATGCCGTCAACTTCTACCCTTCCTTCCGTAGCAGACTCAAGACCGTTAAATAGCTGTATCAACGTTGACTTGCCTGAACCGGTATGTCCTATTATTCCGACAAATTCACCTTGATCGATTTTAATATTCACATTATCCAAGGCCAAAGTTCTAAAGGGAGTACCTTCACTGTATATATATTTTATATTTTCTGCTTTTATTGGCATAATATGTCCACCAATTCCTTTACTTCTATAATATCAGAGGGCAGGTTAAGTCCTTCCTTAATAAGCTCCTGAGTAAGCTCTGTTACCTGAGGAACATCCAAGCCGTATTTCTTGATTTCATCAATATTTCTGAATACTTCTTTTGGAGTTCCGTCCAATTTTATATTTCCTTTATCCATAACTATCACCCTGTCAGCTTGAACAGCTTCATCCATATAATGCGTGATAAGTAATATTGTTTTGCCTTCAGCGTTTAATTTTTTTAATGTTTCCATTACTTCCTTCCTGCCGGATGGGTCTAACATAGCAGTAGGTTCATCCAAAATTATACAGTCTGAATTTAATGCTAATATGCCTGCTATGGCAATTCTTTGTTTTTGTCCGCCCGACAATAAATGGGGCGGTCTTTTTCTGAATTCATACATGCCTACTGTATTTAAAGAATCATCAACTCTTTTTCTGATTTCTTCCGGCTCAATACCTAAATTTTCAGGGCCGAAAGCTATATCTTCTTCAACAATGGTTGCCACCAATTGATTGTCCGGATTTTGAAAGACCATGCCGGCTGTTTGCCTTATATTCCAAAGCTTAGTATCATCGGATGTATCCATTCCTTTAACAAAAATCCTGCCTTCAGAAGGGAGCAAAATTGAATTGATTAGTTTAGCTAAAGTTGATTTTCCTGAACCGTTGTGACCTATAATAGCGGTAAATTCTCCCTCTTTAATATTAAGCGATACTCCCTTGACCGCATAATCGGAATTCTTTTCGTATTTAAATTTCACATTGTCTATTTTAATTATGTATTCGTTCATTCCACACCTGATATTTAAATTTTAACGTTAAAGACGCATAAGAATAATATCATCATTCACATTATTTTACAACAGTAATTTTACACAAATACCTTGCAACAGAAAAATTGGGGACGGTTTTTAGCTCATTAGAACAAAAAACCGTCCCCAATTCTCAAACTTTCTTATTGCTTCAATAAGCTTATTGATTCAAAAGACATTGCTATAATTGCTGTTATATACACATGCCCTGTAGTTTCCTTAGTGAAATATAAACAAATTGCTGAAGCAGATAAAGCTGTTACCAATACTCTGCTGATTAATCTATACTTCTTGTGCTTTTTTTTACTTAAAGGTTTGTTTTCAGATTCAGTTGGAGCAAAGACAAATACCATTATTGTTGAAAATAAAATTCCTAAAAATAATATGATTTTTCCGTACTCAATAAAATAAGTACTGCTTAAGGCTGATATTACAAATAAAAACAATGATAGGGATATACACTCAATATGGGTCTTTGCATGATATCCTCCGGCGAAACTTCTAAGACTTGAAAAAAATACTATAAATGTAATGAGTTCAGCCTGCTTTTTCAAAATATATGCCGTTATGGAAAGGATAATGAGATTTATTAATAAAGATATCAGTACTTCAATGCTATATGCATATATTTCTTTTTCATTGTCTGAAGAATTGAGCCTAAGCCCAATTCTTTCAGACAATGATGCTGAAATTCTATTAATCATTTTCCAGCAGGCATTGAGGTGCTTTCGGCTGATTAATAAAAAGTATGCATGTTACTCCCATAGATGCTTGAGCTGTTGTTACCAAAAGCATTGCAAGACATGATAATAATGATAAACTTTTCTTCATTTAAATCCCCCTTTCCTATTAACAACATAATAAGATAAAAAGAGACAAATATCAACAATTTTCCCTGAAAATGCCTATTCGGTTGTTTTCATTGTTTAAACGGCAAATAACCCGAATATAATTGCCATATGAGAAAGAGCTGTGGTATATTCTACTATTCGGCGGCCGCATTTTTATACACCTCACTGTTTAACATTTCTACATCTATCTTAAATCTATTTTCCTCATATATTATACTCATAAAACCCTTATACTTTTCAGCTATATTGTTAATACTCTTTAAACCGTAACCGTGCTTTGTTTTATCCCTTTTAATTGTAATAATCTTACTGCCTTCAGTTAATAATCTGCCCTTATAAGGATTTTCCGATTTTATAATTAAATAGCCTCCCGCTATCCCGATAAACAGCTTCATTCTTTTTTCATCACATTCATTCAATGCTTCAATTGCATTGTTCATAATATTGTTTATTATCCTGCAAATATCTCCCTTGTCAATATATATTTCCTCATCGTTAATATTGCTCGTTAACTCAACATTTATATTTTTGGACTCTGCTTCCTTTATTTTGAAATTTAAGAATGAAGTTATAATATTTTCATTATCTATTTGAGGAATAAGCTGTACATCCATTTCATGAAGCTTCTTTTCAATATGTGCTCTGATTTTATCCTTTTGGTTTAATTCATTGTAACCATGTATTAATGCTAACTCTCCGCGCATATCATGTCTTAGAATTCTGATTTCCTCCAAGGCAGTATTAACATCCTCTAAATAAACTCTTTCTAATTTGATTTGCTGAAGCTCCATTTCGTTTTTATGTTTTTCTTCCATGTCTTTTAGAACTTGGTTCATTAAGGTTATAGAAATAATAGACAATAATGAAACGCACAGTGTCAGTATTAATAAGGTTTTACCTATACTTTCATTAGTAACGTCAATATTTCCATACATCCATCCAAGAATAATCATAGTTATTACAGTCAAGATTAATATTGTGCCTACAAGGATATTGTATTTGTTATTAAAAAAGCTTATTTTATCCTTACCAAACCTTTTCCTCATAAACATATAAAAATATACATAAAGTGTTTGGGATATTATCATCACTTCAAGTCTGACATTGTTTTGCTCTTGAATAGTGTTTATATCAAAACCTCCTATAGTGGTAATCAAGACTGCTGCCAGCAATTCAAGGATTCCCGTAATTACTATAAGTGAAAATATTATTACAGCCTTTGAAATAACATTGCCTTTATATATTATTGCTGCTGTTATGAATATTAATAAACAGTAAGCAAAATACAATAGAGGATTTGAATGTATTTGGGAATAATAATTCAATCCGGTAAGCATTAAGGTNATTATAATTATTACAATTTCAACACTAAATTTAAACGATAACCTTCTTGTGTAAAACAGTCCCGTGACTTTATAAATAATATAATTTTGAAGAAAATTAACAAAAACCTCAATTAAAATCCATGTGTCCACTCTATCACCTCTTGTTTAATTTTTTGAATAAGTTCACTAAATCTGAAAGGCATCTTCTGCTTGCTTCTTCTGTCTCATCATTTGAAAAAAAAATTGTATTCTTGTGTATTGCTCGAATATTATTAATATTTACAAGACAGGATTTACCGGATCTTATAAAAAAGCTGCAGCAAGATAGACTGTTTTCTATGCTTTTTAGAGTTTGAACAATGATGATTTCTTCTTTATTTAGTGTATATATATGCAGCTTTCTATCTTCTTTTTTTCTCAGAATATGTGTTATTTCGCTTAGGGGGATGCGGTGAATTATACCATTAATGTCTTTTAAGTCAAGAAATTCAAGGGGTGTATTCAAATCTTTAATAGCTTCCAGCAGTTCCTTCTCTAATACTTCACTTTTAATCGGCTTCAGCAGATAATTCTTAGCTTTTACCTGATATGATTCATAAGCATATTCCTTATGTGACGTTAAGTAGAAAATTATTGGCTTTTCACTGATTTCCCTTATTAAAAGTCCTGTTTCAACACCGTCTTTTTCAGGCATTTCCATATCTAAAAAAATAATATCAAACGATTTCCTTTTATAGTCTTCAACTAAGGATATACCTGATGTAAATGTACTTATTTTACAGACTATATTATTATCAGTCATTATTCTGCTTATTACTTCCTTAACAATTTCAATATACTCCTTAGAATCATCACAAATTGCAATTTTGACCATAATTATACACCCTACAACATAATTTTTGACAAGTTTATGCTACCATTAAATTACAATTTTTTCAATCAATTTTTACATTTCGAATATGTTTTGTTGTACGACAATTTTCGACAATTATAATTGTCATTTTTCTCTCAAAAAAAAGACGGTTCTTTTTGTTGTCATACGGTCGACCACAAGCCGTCCTTTAAGAACAAAAAGAACCGTCCCCAATATTCAATATTTTCCTTTATTCTGTATTAAACTAATTCTATTATCGCCATTTCTGCTCCATCGCCTCTTCTGGGGCCTAACTTTAGAATACGCGTGTATCCACCGTTTCTATCCTTATATTTAGGAGCAACTTCTTCAAATAGCTTATATACAGCTTCTTTGTCGTATAAATAAGCTAATGCTTGACGTCTTGCGTGCAGGTCTCCTCTTTTTCCCAGAGTGATAGTTCTTTCTGCAACTCTTCTAAGCTCTTTGGCTCTTGTAACTGTTGTCGTTATTCTGCCATGCATAATAAGATCAGCAGTCATATTTCGAAGCATTGCCACCCTGTGGTCAGATTTAAACCCAAGCTTTCTGTGACTACCCATTTAGTCCTCCTTTTAAAGCTAATTATCATTTTTCCTTAGAGATAAACCTAATTCTTCAAGTTTCTTAGATACTTCGTCCAAAGATTTTTTACCAAGGTTTCTTACTTTCATCATATCTTCTTCAGTCTTGTAAGTAAGCTCCTCTACAGTGTTAATTCCTGCTCTCTTCAGACAATTGTAAGACCTTACCGATAAATCAAGTTCCTCTATTGTCATTTCCAAAACTTTTTCTTTTTCATCTTCTTCTTTTTCAACCATGATTTCCACATCATTTACATGCTCTGTCAATGATATGAATAGGTTGAGGTGTTCATTCATTATTTTTGCACCTAAAGAAACTGCTTCTTCAGGCTCTATTGTGCCGTTAGTCCAGACCTCAAGAGTAAGTTTGTCGAAATCCGTTCTGTTCCCTACCCTTGTATCTTCAACCGTAAAGTTTACCTTTTTTACAGGTGTATAAATAGAGTCAATAGGGATAACTCCGATTGCCTGGCTGTCCTTCTTGTTTCTTTCTGCTGTTACATAACCTCTTCCCTGCTCCATTTCCATTTCGATAATGAGCTCGGAGCCTTCTTCAAGAGTTGCAATATGCAGATCCTCGTTTATTATCTCGACATCTCCACCAGTAATTATATCAGCTGCCGTAACTTCTTTGGGACCTTTTGCATCTATTAAAAGCTGCACAGGTCCCGGTACATTCATTTTAGCAGCTAAGTTCTTAATGTTAAGAATTATTTCCGTTACATCCTCTCTAACACCCGGTATCGTTGAAAATTCATGCAATACTCCTTGAATGTTAATCGAAGTAACAGCAGCTCCCGGTAACGAAGAAAGAAGTATTCTCCTTAATGAATTCCCTATTGTTGTCCCATAGCCTCTTTCCAGCGGCTCAACCACTATTTTACCATAGGTGTTATTGTCATTCTTTTCATTTAAAGTAATATTAGGTTTTTCTATTTCTATCATCCCAACCCTCCTTAATTTTTGTTTGTCGAGGGTAATCTTCCTATATGCTATTACTTGGAGTAGAACTCGACAATCATATGCTCTTCTATTGGTATTTCAATATCTTCTTTAGCAGGCTCAGCAATTATTCTCCCTGTGAAATTTTCAGGTTCAACCTGCAGCCATTGTGGTGCGGTATTCTTGTGACTTTCTGCTAAAGCTTTAAATTTATCTGAACTTTGGCTTTTTTCTTTAACCTTTATCTCATCACCAACTTGTAATATCATTGACGGGATATCGGCTTTCTTGCCGTTTACGGTAAAATGACCGTGAACTACCAATTGTCTTGCTTCAGGTCTTGAACTTGCAAAGCCTAATCTGTAAATAACATTGTCAAATCTAAGCTCTAACAATTTCAACAAATTATCGCCGGTTTTTCCGGACATTTTTTCTGCTATATTGTAATATTCTCTAAATTGCTCTTCTAAAACTCCGTAATATCTTCTAACCTTTTGTTTTTCTCTTAACTGAGTACCATAGTTAGTAAGTTTCTTGTTATTTTGACCATGCTGACCGGGAGCATAATTTCTTCTGCCGATTGAGCATTTGTCGGTATAACATCTGTCACCTTTTAAATATAACTTTAAACCTTCTCTTCTGCATATTCTGCAAACAGGCCCGGTATATCTTGCCATCTTTTCACCTCGTTTCTATTATACTCTTCTGCGTTTTGGCGGTCTGCAACCGTTATGCGGTATGGGAGTAACGTCTTTTATCAAATTAACTTCAAGCCCGGCTGCCTGCAGTGATCTAATTGCTGCTTCTCTTCCTGAGCCCGGTCCTTTAACATATACCTCTACTGTTTTTAATCCATGCTCCATAGCTTTTTTTGCTGCTTCTTCAGCAACCATGCTTGCTGCATATGGCGTAGATTTTCTTGAACCCTTAAATCCTAATTGTCCTGAACTTGCCCATGAAATTGCATTTCCCTGCAAGTCTGTAAGAGTAACAAGTGTATTGTTAAAGGTAGACTTAATATGCGCCTGGCCTTTTTCTATGTTTTTACGTTCTCTTCTTCTTACTCGTGTTGTTTTTTGTTGTTTTTTAGCTGCCACTTAAGTCCCTCCTTTTATTTTTTAGATTTTTTTCCTGATACTCTCTTAGGACCTTTTCTTGTTCTTGCATTATTTTTTGTATTTTGTCCTCTTACAGGCAATCCTCTTTTATGTCTTAATCCTCTGTAGCAGTTGATTTCTTTTAACCTTTTAATATTCAATGCTACATCGCGTCTCATATCTCCTTCTACAGGATGTTTATCTATTTCAGCTCTCAACTTTTGAACTTCATCTTCTGTAAGATCCTTAATCCTTGTATCAGGATTAATACCTGTTGCTTTTAAAATCTTGTTAGAAGTTGGTCTGCCTATTCCGAAAATGTATGTTAAACCTATTTCAACTCTCTTTTCTCTTGGCAAATCAACGCCGGCGATTCTGGCCATTAAGCTACACCTCCTACCTTAGTAGTACTTAATATTTTCAATTTATTCATTATCCTTGTTTCTGTTTGTGCCTTGGGTTTTCGCAAATCACCATAACTTTACCTTTTCGTCTGATAATCTTGCATTTTTCGCACAATTGTTTTACTGATGGTCTTACTTTCATTGTAATACCTCCTTACTTTTTCCGCCATGTTATTCTTCCTCTTGTTAAATCATATGGTGATAATTCAACAGCTACTGTGTCGCCTGGAAGAATCTTGATGTAGTTCATCCTCAGTTTTCCAGAAATATGCGCTAAAATCTGGTGTCCATTCTGAAGCTCTACTGTAAACATTGCATTTGGAAGTGCTTCTAAGACTTTGCCTTCGACTTCTATTACATCTTTCTTGGACATTGATCACTCAACCTCCATTTCTTTTAATGCATATGGCTCTAAAAGTTTTTTTACATATGCATCGTTTAGATTTTTATTACCTTGTAATTTTTCTGCAAATTCTGTCAATACTGTATTATAAATCATTAAATGTTTCACTTTCTTTTTCTTCGGGTTATTTAATTTTCTTAAATCCCCATCACATACCATCACAAATTGCTCATCAAGAACCTGACATATGAGAAATACTCTTCCCTTATCTCTGCCGGCTTTTGATTTTACTATTTGACCGATTTTCAAATTTGTTGTTAATTCCAATAGCTCACCCCTAAACAACAGTTAACAATTCCGGCTCTCCATCTGTTATTGCAACAGTATGCTCATAGTGAGCGGATGGTTTGCCGTCAACAGTGACCACTGTCCAGTTGTTTTCTAAAACCCTCACATTATATACTCCTGCATTTATCATAGGCTCGATAGCAAGGACCATTCCTTCTTGCAGCCGCGGACCTTTGCCAGGTTTCCCGAAGTTAGGTACTTGCGGTGATTCATGCATTTTTTTCCCTACTCCGTGCCCAACATAATCTCTTACTACCGACAAACCCTGTGACTCTGCATAAGTTTGAATTGCATGTGATATATCAGACAAGCGGTATGTGGTCTTAGCAAACTTGATGCCTTCATAAAAGCTTTGTCTGGTTGCTTCAACCAAATGCTTCTTTTCTTCATCAACTTCTCCCACTAAATAGGTCTTTGCACTGTCCCCCACATATCCTTCAAATGTTGCGCCAATATCTACACTTATTATATCGCCTTCCTTTAGCTCCCTTTCAGAAGGGAATCCATGTACTACTTCATCATTAACTGAAGCACATATGGCAAAAGGAAATCCGTTATAACCTTTAAATGTAGGGATGGCATTTCGAGATCTTAAGAAATCTTCAACCAACCGGTCAAGTTCTTTGGTGGTAACACCGGGTTTAATATGCTTTCTCACCAATTCATGAGACTCAGCTACCAAACGACCGGCTTTTTTCATTATTTCAATTTCTCTTCTTGTTTTGAGAATAATCATACTATTTCCTCAACTCAGCAATTATGTCTTTGCTAACCTGGGCTATTGGTTTTTCACCGTCTATATTAACAATTATACCTTTTTTGGTGTAATAATCAATAAGAGGCTCTGTTTGTTCCTGATAAACATTAATTCTGTTTTCTACGGTTTCTTTGGTATCATCCTTGCGTTGCAGGAGCTCTCCTCCGCAGTTGTCACAAACACCTTCTTTTGAAGGTTTATTAAATGACATATGATATGTCTGGCCGCAGTCTTTACAAATTCTTCTGCCTACAGCCCTTTCAACAAGAAGTTCTTTTCTGACCCTTATATTTATTACATAATCTAAGCTTTGACCCATGCTTTTTAAAGCATCCTCTAAAGCATCCGCCTGATTGAGGGTTCTTGGAAATCCGTCCAATAGAAATCCCTTCTTACAATCATCCTCAAGTAATCTGTTTTTTACAAGTTCAACTGTCAGCTCATCGGGAACCAATTTTCCTTGGTCCATGTATTCCATGGCTTTCTTGCCAAGTGCAGTTCCTTCTTTTATATTTTTTCTGAAAATATCTCCTGTGGATATATGCGGTATTGAAAATTCATTTACAATTGTTTCTGCTTGAGTTCCCTTACCGGCTCCCGGAGGTCCCAATAAAATTGCTCTCATTTTCCTTACCTCTTTTCTACTTTAAAAATCCCTTGTAATGTCTCATTATCATTTGAGCTTCTATTTGCTTCATAGTTTCAAGTGCAACACCTGATACTATTAATAGTGACGTTCCTCCAAAATTGATGTTCAAATTTGTAAATGAAAATACCAATGTTGGTATTGTTGCTATAATTGCAAGTGCAATTGCTCCTGCTATTGTAATTCTGTTCAATACTTTATTCAAATATTCTGCAGTCGGTCTTCCGGGTCTTATGCCGGGTATAAATCCTCCGTTTTCCTTAAGGGTATTCGAGTATTCAAATGGATTGAATTGTACCGCTGTATAGAAATATGTGAAGAATATAATCAGCAATATATTTAATGTTGTATAAATATATACTCCGGGACTTTGCGCTACTGAGAAATATTTTTGAACCCCTGCTGCCATATTCGGGAAGAAGAATGCCAATGTTTGTGGTATTGCCAATATGGTTGAAGCAAATATTACAGGCATAACTCCTGCCATTAACACTTTCATTGGGATGTGGGTGCTTTGTCCGCCGTACATTTTCCTTCCAACAACTCTCTTAGCATACTGAACAGGTATCTTTCTTTCTCCTTGCTGGATAGCTATAACTCCTACTATTATGAAAAAAGCAAATATCATAAATATTATTATTTCTAATATATTTACGG
>JGI24712J26585_10003009_pt1 | contig 13503 bp, 13 predicted proteins | sample BioPla3DNA2_FD_26585 | JGI IMG/M metagenome (IMG submission 26585) | reverse complement strand
GCTGAGGCTCAGGCTGCGTTTGAGGAGCTTGGCGATTACTCCGACTCCGCCGAGCGCGTAAAAAAAGCCAAGTATCAACAGGCTTTAGCGCTGGAAGAGGCGGGCAATTATACCGAAGCCCAAGCGGCGTTTGAAGAGCTGGGAGATTACTCCGACTCGGCCGAACATGTAAAAGAGGCCAAGTACCAACAGGCTTTAGCGCTGGAAGAGGCGGGCAATTATACCGAAGCCCAAGCGGCGTTTGAGGAGCTTGGCGATTACTCCGACTCCACCGAACACGTTAAAAAAGCCAAGTACCAACAGGCTTTAGCATTGGAAGAAGCCGGAAGCTATGCTGAGGCTCAAGCGGCATTTGAAGCGCTGGGGGATTACTCTGACTCCGCCGAACATGTAAAAGAAGCCAAGTATCAGCTGGCGGTTCTTGGAATGAGTTCAAAAAGTGTGGAGGAGCTATTAGCGCTTTTTGGTTCTTTAGGTGAATATCAGGACAGTGGAGAGTATTTAAAGAACATCCAAGAAGTTGCGAATAATTATGGCGAAGCGCTAAGTAACGCCACTTCTTCTGAGACTGATTTCGTGAACGCTTTTGATGCGGCGACAAGCCTGCTAAATGAATCAAAGATTCCCTTGGATATGGAATTATTAGATGATTTATCCACGCTTGTTGGCAATACAAATACTGAAGTTGCTGCTTTCCCGGATGAACCGGTCACGATTGAAGAGTATATCTCTGCCACAGAAGCTTTACAGCAGATTGACTATTCAGAAACGACAAATGCTTTAGTTGAAGCAACAACTCTTCTTGAAGCAAGCTGTAAACAATATGAATTTGTCAATTCGCCAAGTGAAGATTTCATCATTGACAGATTGTCTCGCATGGCCAATGTTGTGCATATTGCGGTAGCCACGGAAGGCAACGACCCGAATGGAAAATTAAACAAGCCCGGCGGGTACACTTCTCAAGTGTTTTTCACCAGCCCCTTAGTGAATCCATCGTATTTGCAAATGTCGAATGTTGATGCCGTAGAAGAAGGAACCAATGGCGGCGGAAGCATAGAAGTGTATGCCACGATGCAAGATGCTCAGGAAAGGGATGCTTATTTTTCGAAATTCGATGGATCTGTATTTGCCTGTGGCTCCCATAAGGTGATAGGTACCATTGTGGTTAGAACTTCAAGGTCGTTGACGGCTTCAGAGCAAAGAGCTTTTGAGGCGGAGATTATTGAAGCGTTAATAACGCTAACGCCCGGAAAAGTTATTGAAAGGTAAAAATCAGTAACTTTTTCTAAGCGGCATCCTTTTGCGGTGAAACGGAAAGTTGATTGAAAATCTAAGCGAAAAGGTGTTATAGTACAGAGTCGGCAAGTCGAAATCGATTGGCCGGCTCTGTTTTGGAGTGCTTTATATGATTGATAGCATTTGACAAATGAATTTATACATTCTATGATATTCAGGCATAGAATCTATTGAAATGTAGAAGGAGTTTATTGTGTCCCAACCAAAACATACTTTAGTTATTGTCGAGTCGCCCGCCAAGGCCCGCACCCTATCCAAGATGTTAGGGCGTAATTACCGCATTGAGGCATCGCAAGGGCATGTGCGGGATTTGCCCAAAAGCCGTTTGGGCATTGACCCCGAAAATGACTTTGAGTTAAAGTACATTACCATACGTGGGCGAGGAGAGATTTTGGCTCGCATTCGCAAAGAAGCCAAAAACGCTAAAAAAGTGTTGTTGGCCACTGACCCGGACCGTGAGGGTGAGGCTATTTCTTGGCACCTTGCTAATATTTTGAACATTGACCCTGAAAGCAACTGCCGGATCGAAGCGCATGAAATTACCAAAAGCGCTGTTGCGGTAGCGGTAAAAAATCCCCGCCCCGTCAACATGAACTTGGTGGACGCTCAGCAGGCGCGCAGGGCACTTGACCGTTTGGTGGGATATCAAATCAGCCCCATTTTATGGAAAAAGGTACGCAAAGGCTTGTCAGCTGGTCGTGTGCAATCGGTTGCCGCAAGGCTAATTGTTGATAGGGAAAATGAAATTAACGATTTTGTACCCGAAGAGTATTGGGACATTTACGCTGCCCTGAAGCTGAAAGTAGGCAAAAAGAACGTTACCTTTCAAGCCAAGCTGCACAGGTTAAACGGCAAAAAGGCCGATGTGACCAATCAAAAACAGGCGGAAGAAGCCAAGAAACTGATAGAAAATGCCGACTTAACCGTTAGCAGCGTTAAACTTGGACAAAGAAAAAAATCGCCCGCACCACCCTTCACCACCTCCACCCTGCAGCAGGAGGCGGGGCGTAAATTAAACTTCACCTCCGCCCGTACCATGCAAGTGGTGCAAACGCTTTATGAGGGCGTTGATGTGCCCGGCGAGGGGTTGCAAGGCCTTGTCACCTACATTCGTACCGATTCGGTCAGGGTAAGCAATGAAGCCCTCGCTATGGTCAGGGACTATATCCCCAAAACCTATGGCAGCGAATACATGCCCGCCAAGCCACGGGTATATAAGGGCAGGTCTACTGCTCAAGATGCACATGAAGCCATTCGCCCCACCTCCCTTAGCCGCACGCCCGAAAGCTTAAAACCGGCGCTCACACGGGACCAACACCTGTTATACAGGCTTATCTACAACCGTTTTGTTTCCAGCCAAATGACCGATGCCCGATATGAAAATATGACCATCCTGTTTGATTGCCCGGGCGCTACGCTGCGTTATTATGGCGAAAACAAGGTATTTGCTGGCTTTACCGCCGTGTATGAAGAGGGCACGGACGATGAAGATGCCATCAAACCTCAAGCCTTGCCAACGACAGAGGAAGGGACGATTGTTAAGGCCGATGAGGTAACTGCTGAGCAGCGCTTTACCCAGCCTGCGGCTCGCTATACCGAAGCGAGCCTGATTAAGGCCTTGGAAGAAAATGGTATCGGACGCCCGTCCACCTATGCGCCTACCATTGCTACCATTATTTCAAGGGGCTATGTAAGCCGTGAGAAAAAGCGCCTATATCCTACTGAGCTTGGCTTTATTGTAACCAAGGTCATGACCGAGTACTTCCCGCCCATTGTGGATGTGGACTTTACCGCTCAAATGGAAACGGAACTTGACAAGGTAGAAGAAGGGGATCTTGAGTGGAAAGAAGTTTTGCGCGCCTTTTATCCTTCATTTGAAGAAATGCTCAAAGAAGCTGAAACGCAAATGGAAAAAATCGAGATTAAAGATGAAGTAAGCGACGTTCCGTGCGACAAGTGCGGGGCGACGATGGTGTATAAAAATGGGCGCTACGGGCCTTTCCTTGCCTGTCCCAATTTCCCCGATTGTCGCAATACCAAGCCTATTCTCAAATATATTGGCGTTCCTTGTCCCAAGTGCGGCGGTGAGGTTTTGGAAAAAATCAGCAAGAGGAACCGTAAATTTTTTGGCTGTGAGCAGTACCCCGATTGCGACTTTGTATCTTGGGAAAAACCCTTGAAGGATCGTTGTCCCAAGTGTGGTGCCTACATGACCTACAAATATCGCAAAAAGGGTGACAGTCTAAAAATTTGTGCAAATGAAACCTGCCGCTACCATGAACCCTATCAAGAGTTAGAGGATGAATAACCAAAAAGTAGCAGCCATGGTCATTGGGGCCGGTCTTGCGGGTTGTGAAGCGGCCTGGCAACTGGCCAATCAGGGCGTTGCCGTAAATTTATTCGACATGAAGCCCGACAAAAAGTCGCCTGCCCATACGAGCGACCTATTTGCGGAACTGGTTTGCTCCAACTCTCTACGCTCTGATCGCATTCAAAACGCGGTGGGGCTACTAAAGGAAGAAATGCGCCGTTTAGGTTCTCTCATTCTTGAAGCGGCGGACAAGACTAGGGTGCCGGCAGGCGGGGCCTTGGCTGTGGATAGGGAGTTGTTTTCAAGCTATATCACTGAAAAAATCACTTCCCACCCCTTAATTACCGTGATATCAAAAGAGATAATCCAAATTCCGGACGCTCCTTGCATCATAGCGACGGGGCCACTGACAAGCGATGCGTTATCAAGCGCTATTTCGGCAATGCCGGAAGTGGCCACCCTCAACTTCTATGATGCTGCTGCGCCCATAGTGTATAAGGAATCCCTTGATATGAATCACGTTTTTCGGGCTTCCAGATACGGAAGGGGCGATGATTACCTCAACTGCCCCATGGATGAAGAGACTTACCACTGTTTTATCGACGAAATTACCCGGGCGAAGTGCGCCGATATTCACGGCTTTGAGGACAAGGCTGTTTTTGAAGGCTGTATGCCCATTGAAACCCTGGCAAAGCGGGGGCGTATGACGCCCGCCTTTGGCCCCTTAAAGCCGGTAGGCATGGTGGATCCCAAAACAGGCAAGATGCCCTTTGCTGTGCTACAGTTGCGTCAGGACGATGCGGGCGACATTATGTACAATTTAGTGGGCTTCCAAACCCGCCTCACTTTTCCGGAACAAAGGCGGGTGTTCGGTATTATTCCGGCGCTCAAAAACGCCGAGTATGCTCGATACGGCGTTATGCACCGAAACACTTTTCTTGAAAGTCCCGGCTTGCTTGATCAAAACTATCAAATGATCAAGAGAGAGGGCGTATACTTTGCCGGGCAAATGACTGGCGTTGAAGGCTATGTGGAAAGCGCCGCCTCGGGCTTTGTCGCAGGGTACTCCCTTGCAAGCCAGATAAAAGGGCAGGAGATGCCCATTTTTCCGACTATTACTGCCATTGGGGCGCTTGGACGATATGTTTCAACGCCAAATATCCGATTTCAACCGATGAACATTACCTTTGGACTGATTGATACGCCCGAAAAGCGTATCCGTAACAAACAGGAGCGATACACATACATCGCTCAAAGGTCGCTTGATTGGGTGGACGATTTTGCTGCCCGCAAGCATCAAAAACAGGAGGAACAACCATGAAACTGATAGGTACAACTATCTGTGGCGTCCGGCGTAACGGACAGTGCGCCGTTGCGGGCGATGGGCAGGTGACTTTAGGCGAAACCACCATTTTTAAGGCGACGGCGCATAAGGTACGCCGCATTTATCATGATCAAGTGGTGGTAGGCTTTGCGGGCACGGTGTCCGATGCCTTTACTTTGTGCGAGCTCTTTGAAGAAAAATTGGAGCAGCTGAGCGGCCAGCTTGAGCGGGCCGCCGTGAGTTTAGCCAGACACTGGCGCAGCGACAAGGCCCTAAGGCAGCTAAACGCCATGCTGATTGCGGCTAATAAGGATAGCATCTTAATCATTTCCGGTACCGGTGAAGTGATTGTGCCCGATGACGGTATTTGCGCCATCGGCTCGGGCGGCAATTTTGCCATGGCTGCCGCCCGTGCGCTCATGCAAAATACCGAACTTTCCGCCAAGGAAATTGCAGAGAAGGCCCTGAATATTGCTGCAGACATTTGCGTTTACACCAACCATAACATTCTTGTGGAGGAAGTATGAGCTATCTGACACTCACCCCTCGCCAAATCGTCCATGAGCTTGACCGCTATATCGTCGGCCAGGACGAGGCAAAGAAATATGTAGCTATTGCGCTGCGCAACCGCTACCGCCGTGCGCTTGTAGAAGACAGCATGCGGGATGAAATTTCCCCCAAAAACATCCTGATGATTGGCCCCACAGGCGTTGGCAAGACCGAAATTGCCCGCCGCCTGGCCAAGCTTGTCAAAGCCCCTTTTGTAAAAGTCGAAGCCACCAAATTTACCGAGGTAGGCTATGTGGGGCGGGATGTTGAAAGCATCATCCGTGACCTTGCGGAAAATGCCTATCGTCTGGTCAAGGAAGAGCACGCCCGGCGGGTTGAAAAGAAAGCGGCCAAACTTGCCGAAGAAAAATTGTCTGAAATTTTGTCGGGCTATCGCAGGCAGCAAAAACCGCAAAACCCTATTGACGTGCTGATGGGTAAGTTCCAGCCACAGCCGGAAACTTCAAGCGAAGAAAAGCAGCAGCTTTCCCTCAAAAAAGAGGAGGTTCTTCAGGCGCTTCAGAGCGGTGCTTTGGATGAAAGAGAAGTGGAAATTGAGGTGGCCGAAAGCGCCCCGCAAATTGAAGTAGGCGGCGCTTCCATTGCCATTGGCGACATGATGGGTAATATGTTGCCCCCACGCACCAAGATGCGTCGGGTCAAAGTCAAGGAGGCCCTTAGGCTGCTAACCCAGCAGGAGGCGGATAAGCTGATAGACGAAGACGCCGTCAAGGAAGAGGCTGTCAGGCGCGCGGAGCAGGACGGCATCGTGTTCATTGACGAAATCGACAAGATTGCGGGGAGGTCCTCGCAAGGCGGTCCCGATGTCAGCCGTGAGGGAGTGCAGCGGGATATTCTGCCCATTGTTGAGGGGTCTACCGTCAACACAAGGTACGGGGCGGTACGCACCGACCATATTCTGTTTATTGCTGCCGGCGCTTTTCATATCGCCAAGGTGGATGACCTGATTCCCGAGTTACAGGGGCGCTTCCCCGTGCGGGTTACCTTAAAGAGCTTAACCCAGGAAGATTATGTGCGCATCCTTACCGAGCCGGACAATGCCTTAACTCGCCAATATACGGCGCTGATGGCGGTAGACCATGTGCACCTTAGCTTTGACGAGGGGGCGATTGAACTCATCGCCAAGGCCGCCGTTGAAGCCAACTCAAGCGGGCAGGACATTGGCGCCCGCCGCCTTCATGCCTTGTTTGAAGAATTGCTGGAGGATATTGCTTTTAACGCCGGCGGCGACTCTATGCCCGATGTGGACCTGAATATTACTGCCGACTATGTGCTGGAACACATCCAAAGCGCTAAGCCTGCCGACTTGAATAAGTATATTTTATAAAGTGTAACCGCTCAAAGTATAGTAAATTTTTTGGCATACATACACCGATAACCAATCGCCCGCAGGAAACTTTTTGCGGGCGATTAAGTTTTATGTTTTTAGTTGTTGATTTATCAACAAGCCTATGTTATAATCCGCCTGTTGATTTATCAACAAGATTGAAGGGAAGCCATGATGCAAGAACGTTTTGAGAATTTTACGGTACTCATCAACCGTATCAGCCGCAACATTCGAAAGATTAAAAACCAGGAAATTGCCGCCTTTAGCCTAAAAGGTGCGCATATTTCCTGTCTTTATTATTTATATATGAACGATGGCCTCACGGCAACCGATATATGCGAGCGCTGTGAAGAAGACAAGGCGGCTATTTCCCGTTCTCTTGACCACCTGGAAAAAAACGGCTATCTGGTGTGCGATACACAAAATACCAAGCGCTATAAAAGCCCCTTTTCCTTGACTGACAAGGGGCGTGAAGTGGGAAAAGAAATTATTGATAAGATTAACCAAGTTTTGGAAGAAGTAGGTACCGGTATCACTCGGGAGGAACGTGCAGTATTCTATCGCAGCCTTTCTATCATTAGCGATAGCTTAGAAACCATCGCCCAAAACTTAGGCAAGTAGGGGCACAGTGTTTTCAGCTTAACAAATACAAGATAAAGAAGGAATATGAACCATGAAAATCAGAGTAATAGTTGATTCAACCGCAGATCTAATGCCGCAATACAAAGAGCGTGTGCGGGTTGTACCGCTTACCGTGCACTTTGGTGATGAAGAGTACATCGATGGTGTAACCATCGACCATCATACCTTTTATCAAAAGTTAATCGAAACCGATGTGCTTCCCACCACCAGCCAGGCGACTCCGGCCGGCTTTGCCAAGGAGTACGCAAAAGCCAAGGAAGCCGGCGAGGCTTGTATTGTGCTTACGCTGTCTGCCAAACTTTCCGGTACCTATCAAAGCGCCGTGATTGCTGCGCAGGGTTATGAAAATGTGTATGTTATTGATACTGAATCGGCCGCCATCGGCGCCGGTATTTTAACCGAACTTGCCTTTAGTTACATTGACCAGGGCATGGATGTGCAATCTGTTGCGGCAAAGCTTGAAGAAGAGAAAAAGAAAATCGTGATCGTTGCCTTGGTTGATACCTTGGAGTACCTGCACAAAGGCGGCCGTCTTTCAAAAACGGTGGCTATTGCCGGCGCCGTGCTTAAAATCAAGCCTGTTCTTTCCGTCATCGGCGGTAATATTAATGTTCTTGGCAAGGCCATGGGCTCCAAGCGGGGCAACAATCTTTTGGTTCAGGAAATTGAGAAAGCTGGCGGCGTTGATTTTACCAAGCCCGTGTTGCTTGGTTATTCCGGCATATCCAATGCGCTGTTACTCAAATATATTGAAGACAGCAGACTCCTGTGGGAAAATGAGCTGGACGAGGTACGCTATGCTACCATCGGTTCAGTCATCGGTACCCATGCGGGTCCCGGCGCCGTAGCGGTCGCTTTCTTTAAAAAATAAGAACTTGTACTATAACTCAACCCATCTTCTCAGGTGGGTTGAAATTTTTAACGCCTTATCATATATTAAGACAGCTCGTTATTAGAATGCCTGCTTGAAACAGGCAGGTTTATGAAAGGACATGGTAGTGGATAAAATCAGACAAAGGGTTCAAATACCAAAGGGTACAACCGCCATTTTTTCTTTTTTGTTTTTAACTTTGGGCATTTTAATGGGCGCGATGTCAAAATGCCTTGATACGGTAGCGGTTAATGAGTTGCCACGGTTTTTGCGGACATTAGATATTTCTAATTTTTTGGGCAGATTTGCCGTTTGGGTTTTTATAGCGGTAGCTATTTCCATTTACACAAAATCGCCCGTTCGTGCGGCTATTTACGTGTTTTTGTTTTTTGTGGGCATGGTATCAAGCTATTATCTGTATTCCAAGTATGTGGCCGGTTTTTTTCCCAAGTCCTACGCACTGGTTTGGTTTGCCTTAACGCTTATCTCTCCCCTGTTATCCTTTGCGGTTTGGTTTGCCAAGGGGCAGGGGCCAGTGGCCGTCGCTGTAGGTGCCGTTATTGTTGGCGCTATGTTTCAGTTTACTTTTGCCTACGGCTTATTTTATATTGATGTTATAGACATCTTAGAGCTAATTCTCTTTATTCTTATCTTGTTTATGTTAAGGCGCAACAAGAAAGAAACACTCATCATGATTGTGGCGGGAATTTTCTTGGCTATTGTGTTTAATGCCGTGTCACCTATTCAATTTCATTAAAATCAAGCTAAATCAACATGCCGATAACAACGGCCGCAGCTCCGCAGCCCACCATAACGGGAATGGGGCTTTTTTTGAAAAAACGAATAAGCACAAAGGCGCCGACAAATATCAAAGCCTGAACATAATCAAAGCTTATGGCGCCCGTTTGGGCAACCACCGTGGTTACAGCTCCCGATAAAATCACCAGCGTTGCCGCGCCCACCAAGCCCACTACTGCCGAACGCAGGGAGCTGAGGATATCTTGCATTAAGGAAGTGTGCGCGTATTTTTGATACACTTTGGAAAGCAGGGTCACGATGATAAGCGACGGTACAATGGTGCTGAAGGTGGCTAAAACCCCGCCTAAAAAGCCGCAAACCCGAATGCCTACAAAGGTGGCGGCGTTAATCATGATGGGACCGGGCGTCATTTCAGCGATGGTGACCAAATCAGTAAATTCAGACATTGATAGCCAGGCGTTCATATCCACCACCTGCTGGCGAATCAAGGGAATGGCCGCATACCCGCCGCCAATTGAAAAAAGACCCACTTGGAAAAAACTCCAGCACAGATTCAGCAAAGTCATGCTTTGGCCTCCTTTTTGAAGCTGCGCGCAAGGCCGGTAAGCGCCGCCAAGAGCAAGAGCCAAACGACATTGACCTTAAAAAAGTAGCTGAGCACAAATACAAGCGCCATTAGAATAATCAGCAGCCAACATTTTTCTTTTAATACATTGGTAGCCAAGGAAAAAACCACGTCAAACAGCACGGCGGAAACGCCCGCCTGCATACCCCTTAGAGCAAGGATTACATAGTTATTTGTAATAAAAGCGTCGTACAGGACAGAGATTATGGAAATAATAATCAGTGGCGGCAAAATGGTACCCAGTACTGAAACCACAAGCCCCGGAATACCGGCGAGGTGCCTGCCCACCAAAATGCTGGTGTTAATGGCAATAGCGCCCGGCGCGCTTTGGCCAAGGGCGGTCATATCCAGCATTTCCTGATCGTCAATCCAGCCCAGCTCATCAACCATTTTCTTTTTCATCAGGCTCACAATGACAAAGCCGCCGCCAAAGGTAAAGGCGCTGATTTCAAACATGACCCAAAACAGCTTTACCAATCCTATTTTCTTTTTCTTCATGGTTACTCCTTTGTTGTGATGCGTTCTATTATAGACCATCTGTAAAAACTTTTCCATGTATTAGATTGCTTGCAAAGGATAGGTGGACAGCCTATAATGAAACCATCAACCAGCGGGAGGTTCATATGCAACTTCTGACCATACAAAACGATTTTCTAAAAGTCACCTTGGCCGATAAAGGAGCCGAGATGCAATCCATCATTGACCTCAAGGGTCGTGAAAGGCTTTGGCAGGGGGACCCCGCCTTTTGGGAAGAACGTGCGCCCATTCTTTTTCCGGTGGCCGGCGGCCTGAAGGACGACCGGTACACCTTGGACGGCCAAACCTATCCCATGCCAAAACATGGTTTTGTATGTAATTTGACCTGGGACTTGGCGGATAAGGATGAAGACTTTGCCGTCTACTGTATCTCACAAAAACATGAGGGCTTTCCCTTTGAATATAGCTTCTATGCTCGTTATGAACTTAAGGAAAACGCCATCAAAGTAAGCTATACTGTTAAAAACAAGGGTGATAAGCGTTTTGTTTATTCCCTTGGCTCGCATGAAGGGTTTTGTACGCCCGGCGGCATTGAAAAATGGGCGGTGCGTTTTGAGCAGCCGGAAAACCTCCAAGCCTACCAGTTAGACGGGGCGCTGCTGAGTCATGACACTGTTTCTTTGGGTGAAAATGTAAGCCTACTTCCCTTGAAGACAGAATATTTCTTGGTGGACGCGCTTATTTTTCTTGGCATCAAGAGCCGCAAGGCGCGCCTTGAAAGCGAGCACTATGAGGGCACCATTACGGTGGAATTCCCCGGCAAAGAAAACCTACTTTTATGGCAGAAACCGGGCGCCCACTACCTTTGTGTTGAGCCTTGGCTTAATGCCCCCGACTTTGTGGATGCTGATGGCGATATCCTCAAAAAACCGGGCTGCGTACTTTTATTGCCGGGTGAAGAAAAGACCCATACGCATGTTATTACCGTTGATTAAAAACTTGTTGCGACAAAAAAGGCAAGGAGCTGTTCTTGCCTTTTCATATGGTATGAAAAAACTACAGATAGGGTTGAACCAGCTGATACAGCGCAGCCGCTCCGGCCATGGGACTGGTGGAGTTGTCAAGCGTCAGGTCGGCGCACGATTTGTAAAAGCCGATGTGATTGTTGTAAGTTGCAATGACTTCTTCCCTGGAAGCATCGGCAAGCATGGGGCGCTTGCTCAACTTAATATCGGAGAGGATTTGATCGATTGGCCGGTTGATATGAACGATAATGCCATGATTTTTCATAAGGGAAACATTTTCTTTAACCGTCGGCAGATCACAACCCGTTGAAACAACGCAAGGGGTTTTGCCGATAAGGGCTATCAAAATCCCCATTTCCTGGTTGCGATAGAATTCCTCCCCGAACTTTCGGTAAATATCGCCTGCCGACATTTTCATCTGTTTAATAATTTGTTGGTCGGTATCGACAAAGGGGCGACGCAGCCTTTCCGCAAGGCGTTTGCCCAAAGTGGTTTTGCCGCCGCCTGCCATGCCTACTAAAAAAATATGCATGCGTGCCTCCTTTCTTTAATCACAAATTTAGTCTATACTTCACTAAGGACATTTTATCATGAAAGAAAACGGGCTGCAATAGGGGCGAAATTCACTCCGTTAGGGAATTTTGGTGCAAGAAAGCGATACCGCGCTTTTTTGATACCTCTATCGCCTTTGGCGGTTTACAATTGTTCGCGGGTTTCCTATAATGTTTTCAAATTTACAAAATGCGGCAGAGTAAAGCATTTGACGCGGAGGTTGAGCGCATGAGTTTTAAGAAAATGTGTCTAGACATAAAAAAATGGGCGTCAACTTGTATAATCTGGCTTTTTACTATACTGTCTTAAAAACAAATAGACAATAAATGCAAAGGACTATGGACGAAATATGAAAAAACGCAAGCTCCTTGGTCAAATCAGTGTATTTGGTTCGGCGATTATTTTCGGTTTTACACCCGTGCTGGCTGCAATTTCCTATCGGGGCGGCAACAACGGCATCAACATGGCTTTTTTAAGGGCATTGCTTCCCATCCCCCTGCTTTTGTGGATTGGGCGCAAAATGCCTTGGCCACGAAAGGGGCAATGGAAGCGGGGGCTGTTTGCCGGCTGCCTATCCTTTGGCTGCATGCTGCTGCTTTATACCTCGTATGAACATATATCGCCCGGCCTTGCGACCACCCTGCACTTTCTTTACCCTATGTATGTGGCCGTGTATGAAGCGGCGCGCGCTAAAAAGCGGCCCGGAAAAAGGCGTGTATTTGGGCTTTCATTGGCTTTTGCGGGGACGCTGCTTTTTATCGAAAGGGGAGAGAGTGGCAGTTTTATTGGGCTGGGTATGGCCATCGGCAGCGGTATTTTTTATGCCGCTTATATTATTGCTCTTGGCAAGGAAGCCAAAGACCCTATGCCCATCTTCCGCCTGATTTTGCTTGTGTCCCTAAGCGGTGTGTTCATGTGCGGCCTGCTTGGCGTAGCGATGAATAAAATCACCTTTTCCATATCGCCCCTTGCCTGGCTGTGCGCTATTAGCGTGACGCTTTTTGCTGCGGTGCTCGGTTCCACCCTTTTTCAATACGGTGTGCGCGTGGTAGGTGAAGCCAATGCCGCGCTGTTTTCTCTTTTTGAGCCCATTGTCAGCGTTCTTTTTAGCGTGTGGCTGCTGAACGATACGCTATCAGTTCGCAAAATCATGGGCAGTATCCTTATATTAAGCAGCTTGTTCATTACGCAGCTGCCGGGAAAAAGAAAAGCGACTGTCAAGGGCAAAGGATAGTCTGCCTATTTCTGCCCTGTTTTAGAGTCTACTCTTTTTGAGAGAGACTTTTTAGGAACAACATAAGGAGGCGGGTTATTCTGTCACTCCTTGTCCGTCCGGCAGGACGAATGCAAAAACATACCTGTTTTTTCTTTAAAACGGGTATTCTCTTGACCACCTAAAAGGAAAAAGTTCATTGATGATATTTGACCGTCATCCGAATCTGAAGTATAAGTATGGGAATCGGCACTTCTGGTGCCGTGGCTACTATGTAGACACGGTGGGTCGCAACAAGGAACGCATAGCACAGTATATACGTGAACAGCTCCAGTCAGATATAATGGCCGACCAGTTATCCTTCAAGGAGTACATTGACCCGTTTACGGGTAGCAAGACTAAATAGGCATAAAAAGAGGCCGCTTAAGCGGCGGCCTGAGAAAATGATGCGGTTGCTGGATGTTTTCAATGCGTCTTTAGATGCGGCAAGAGAGTTGCCTTGAAGGCCTTG
>JGI24712J26585_10003002_pt1 | contig 13512 bp, 12 predicted proteins | sample BioPla3DNA2_FD_26585 | JGI IMG/M metagenome (IMG submission 26585) | reverse complement strand
ACGGGGCTGGTGAGCTGGTATTGGGCCGTGCCTTATATAGTGGCTCTTGCTATTATGCGCAACCTGCCTGTGAAAGCAAAGCGTTCCAGAATTTTGTATATTGGAATGGCAATGATTATGGGAGCGTTCATCAGCTTTATGCTGTTAGGGCGAAAGACTTCCGGCTATCTGATTGTAGATACGCTGATGCTCGGCGCCTGCGGTATTTTTGATCTGTTTTGGTGGAGTATTCTTGGNGAAATGCTGGATTACAGCGATAACCCTGCACAAACCTTTGGCGTCGGTCTTTCCGCCAATGTATTAGGTGTCCTATGCGGAGGTGCGCTGGGAATGGCTGTGACATCTGTGGGGCTTCCCGGCGCGGAGGTTGCGGTTATTGCCCTCACTGTGGTTTGCGTTACACTGGTCATGCTGCCGCCGTTGAACCGTCAGCTTGTTCTACTGCTGAAAAGCCATGCCTACCTTACCGCATATGACAATATGAGTCAGTCACAGCAAGCGGATATTGTCTGTCAGATTAAAACTCTTGACCCACTGACCGTCCGTGAGCAGGAGGTATTGCAATTGATCCTCTCCGGCAAATCCAATCGTGAGATTGCCGGGGCTTTGTCTATCAGTGAGAATACCGTTAAAACACACGCACGGAATATTTTTTCTAAATATGATGTTTCAAGTCGGGCGGAGCTAATCAGCACCCTGCTGAAAAATCAAACGGTTGAATAATTCATAAAATCACTTAAATACAGGATTTAACCGGCCTCTCATACTAAAGTATGAGGGGCTTTTTCTGTGAATTCATCCTTTTGAACGATGCTTTTTAGAGGTTTATTCCCTAAAATTTAGACTGGAGGAGGTATAGTGCAAATGAAACCAATCCTCAAACGACGCAATGGATATGCCTTATCGTTTGCAGTCAGTATTTGTTTGGCGGTATGGCTCGGCGTAAAATTAATGTTAGAAGCTGTTTTCGTCTTTGGAGCAATCAGCCTTATCTCTCTCCTGTTATTGGTAAGAGAGAGCCGTCTGCTCTATGATGCAACGCTCATTTGGGATAATCGCATCATTGCAGTGCCATCTGCTCTCATATCAATACCGGGCTGCCAAATAAAAAAAGATGTGGTGGAAACCGTAGTATCTACCTTTGGTATCCTCATCGGCAGCGAAATTTATCGGTGGGGTCTTGGCGGGATACATGGCGTACGGCTGCGCTCCGCCCACATAGATCAGGAGCGGATGTGCCTGACCTTTGGAGACGCGGCTCAGACCATGCGAGTAGAACTGCTGCACGGCATGACCAAAAAGCAGATGGTACTGGAAGCTGCACAAAAGATGCTTCATGAAACCGGTGTAATGGCAGACATCACCGGATGGCAATTAAAATAAAAATATTGTTTACTCTTATTCCAAATTTCTTAATATGTCGCCAGGTTTGGTGTGTAATAATCTATTGTTTAAATAAGGAGAATTTCATAATTGAGAGGTTCGACACCATGCTGGAGGCGGCGGAGTATTTTTGCAGATGAAAACTGCAGAAAGAGCAAGAATTCCTTTATAACCTGTTGACAAAATGGGAAATATATGCAACAATACTTTGGTCCAACATATACATCAGCGTGCAGAAATAGGCTTGTTTTGAGGGGTGTTGGTTAATGTCAAATCATTCAAAATGTAAAAAGAATAATCTATTGAATATAAAATTCTGTGTATTTATTCTGGCTGCATTTATTCTATTTACATCATGCGTTTCCGGTATGGAGCCGGCAACTACATCCGGCATGGCAGTGACATCCGGCGAAATATCTTTATCTGAAGCAACACCTGCATCCGTATCGGTATCGGAGTCACCCCCTGATATTGAACCCGATGTTGATTCTGATTTAAATCAGTATTCACTTCCGGACGGATTTGTATATGTAGCCGATGTAATCCCAACTGCACAGCTCGAAATTCGTTATTTCAGCAATGATAATTTTACAGGTACAGTGATTGACGGGTATGAAGCTCCAAAGGCCATACTTACCACGGAAGCGGCTCAGGCACTAAAAATAGCGGCAGATAAATTATATGAACAAGGGTATTGCATAAAAATATTTGATACTTATCGTCCGCAAAGGGCTGTTAACCATTTTATTCGCTGGGCACAGGACCCGGATGATATAAAAATGAAGGATAATTATTATCCCGAATTGGACAAGTCTGTTTTGTTCAAGCTGGGTTACATTGCAAAAAGATCCGGTCATTCAAGAGGAAGCACGGTTGACCTGACATTGGTTGAGATATCAACAGGCGAAGACTTGGATATGGGCAGCGGTTTTGATTTCTTCGGTGAAATTTCAAACCATGGGACTTCTTTAATTACTCCAGAGCAGGAGAAAAACCGAAACATTTTACGAGATGCCATGGTAGATGCCGGATTCGAAGTTTATTCCAATGAGTGGTGGCATTATAAGTTAAAGGACGAGCCTTATCCTGATACATATTTTGATTTTCCGGTTAAATAAAAAAGCTTCTGCCACAAAAGAGAACTTTGGATTGGAATGGCTGAGAGATGTTTGATGTCTGTAACCCCTTAACAACCGAACAGAAATTATATATAATAAAATTTAATATATAAAACATACAGAATAATGGCGATGTTATTATTAATTTACCGTGGGAAAAGAAATATGGAGAATGTAATGGCCAGCTATTGGAGGATTACAAATGAAGGGTGAAAAAAATAATTCCCTGAAGTACCGGGTGTTTAATGCGGTTTTTGTTGTAGGAATCTGCATGTCTTTTTCCTGCAGTTTAATGAATTATTTTTTGGGTATGAAGATAACAGACTCGTTAATATCTTTTGCTTGCGGCATTATAACCATAGGGTTATATGCAGCTTTCAAAATCAGCAAAAATTATGATCTGCTGTTATACCCTGCCTGAAATGCAGCACCTTGTAAGAAACAGAATGAAGCAATCGGTAGACAGATACAATGCTGTCAAAGACGGTCTTGATGCGGGAATTGTAGACAAAAAGGATATAAAGAATATACTTTCACAAAAAATACCGAATGGATTGGCTTGCCACTACTATCATGACGGTTTGGGCACATTATGGTCTATTCTGTATGATGTTGCAGACATCCGGGCAGACATCTGTTTTGGCTCACCTCTCGCAAATGCCTGGCATTCGTTTGATCTTAAAAGCCCGGAGGGAGTTACTGACTACAAAGCGCTCATTCCGGATGAGGATTCGACTCCGGAGACCTGGGCGCGAGTTTGATCTTCGGTAACAAATAACTGGTATTCTGGAAAGGAAGTGCTATAATTTATATAACACTTCTTTTCCGGGAGGATATATGAACATCTACTATGAGGCGATCCTGCAGGCGTCGGAATATATTGAGGAAAATCTCACACAGGATATAAAAGTACAGGATATCATTCAAAACGTCGGATTCTCACAATATCACTTTATGAGATTATTTAAAGCTATATCCGGCCATACGATCAGCAACTATATAAAAAGAAGAAAGATGACAGAAGCTTCAAAGTTGTTGTTGACGACTGACATGAGGATCCTCGATATTGCGGTTTTATTCGGTTACAATTCCCAGGAAGCGTTTACAAGAGCTTTTAAGGAAGTCTATAACGTAACGCCCAATACATACAGGGCAAATAACACTCGATACAGGAACATTGAGCAAATTGTAATAAATGAAAATATACTTAATTTGAAAGCCTCGGCAGTTGATCCGATGGAGCCGAGGATCGTCCGGAGGGACGGATTTCTGATCGCAGGTCTGAAATACAGGGGGAGCAACCAAAACTTCGAAGTCCCTAAACTGTGGAACCAGTTGAGCGAAAAAGTCAAAACAATAAAAAATAAAATAATCGGAGATCATTGTTACGGGTATGAAAGCTATGATGATGATTTTGATAGAACAGGCAGCTTTGTATATATGGCAGGTATCGAACTAAGCAGCATAACGGCTCTGCCGGAAGATTTCGAGTATCAGAAAGTCAATAGCAGTAAATATGCTGTGTTTCCAATTTCCGCAGTTGTTGAAAATATGCCTAAAAGCATAAACGAAATATATACTGTGCATCTCCCGGCTTCAGGATTGAAAGCCGCTAGAAATTATGACTTTGAATATTATGATTACAGTTTTGAAGTAAATAATATGAATTCATTCATATCATTTTATGTTCCGATCGAGTAAAGAATGATGTTTCAGTCGGGTGCAGCTCATCAGCACCCTGCTGAAAAATCAAACGGTTGAATGATTCAGAAAATCACGTAAATACAGGATTTAGCAGGCCTCTCATACTAAAGTATGAGGGGCTTTTTTCTGCNAATTCATCCTTTTGAACGATGCTTTTTAGAGGATTATTCATTAAAATTTAGACTGGAGGAGGTATTGTGCAATTGAAACTAATCCGCAATCGATGCAATATATATGCTTTAAGACATCATCGAATGGTAACGTACCAAAAGCGAGTGATAAATGAAAGAAGGAGTGAGTATTATGGGTAAATTCTGCGCAAGTTGTGGCACGGCTCTGAATGAGGACGCAAAATTCTGTGCCAAATGCGGATCCAAGGCTTTTCAAAGCAATGAATCTTTACAAATAAATACGGAAACGCCACCGGAGACCGTAAAATCCGAGCAGNAAATTCCGAAAACAATGAACAATACAAAGAATAATCCGCCGATAGCCCGGGCTTCGAATGATGCTCCACAGAACAATCCGATAGGTATGGGAAAATTCATCACCGAATATATCAACCAGTCGTTGACGGTGCTGAAAAACCCCAAACAGATGCTCCCTACTGTTGTGTTGGGACTTGTCTGGCTGGTGCTTGCGTTGCTGGGTTCTTTAGGAATCAATCCGCTTCCGGTACGCATTCTCAGCTTCCTTACCTTTGCACAGGGAGGGATGTTCGGCGGTGTTCTCAGCGCAGCGGGTGGGATTCTCGGCAAGGTGGTGGTCGCTGCCTTTCTGAACGCCGCTATTATGCCGTTGTTTCAGAAAAAAGCACCGTTTTCGGGAATAGGCGGCGGTATCAAGGGCTTTTTCGGTGGGCTTGCAGTTAAGAGCATAACCGCTGTTGCCCCGCTTTTGGGCGGAGTTGGCGCTTCTTTGCTGCTTTACACTTTCATGAATAGTACCCAGTCGCTGCAAAACAGCATGGTGGGCATTATCGCCTTTGTAATGCTGCTGCAAAACCTTGGCAGACAGGGCGGGTTTTTATGGGGGCTTGCTTTTTCGGCTGCGAACAGTTTTTCTAAAGGCAGAACGCCGTCCTACATAGGTGTCACGCGCTGCATAAGCGGAATGACGCTGGGCTTTGCCCTCGGCGTGACGCTCTCGGCTATGGGGCTGCGCTGGTGTGCGTGGCTGGGAATAGTACTGCTGATTGCTGCTTTGATATTCGTCATTGTCTCAAAAAACAAAAAGGAGGTGGCTGCGGCATGAAAAGGACAAAAACCGCGGTACTTGTACTGATTTTTGTCACGCTTATATCCATATTACTGCCACAGCCCGCGGAAGCGGCTCGCAGATATAAAGAAGGAGATTGGCTGACCAAAGAGGAGTTTTTTGAACTGTACGGCCTGGAAGAGTTTACTTTGTAATGCTGCTGCAAAACCTTGGCAGACAGGGCGGATTTTTATGGGGGCTTGCTTTTTCGGCCGCAAACAGTCTTTCTAAGGGCAGAACGCCGTCCTACATAGGTGTCACGCGCTGCATAAGCGGCATGACGCTGGGCTTTGCCCTCGGCGTGACGCTCTCGGCTATGGGGCTGCGCTGGTGTGCGTGGCTGGGAATAGTACTGCTGATTGCTGCTTTAATATTCGTCATTGTCTCAAAAAACAAAAAGGAGGTGGCTGCGGCATGAAAAGGGCAAAAACCGCGGTACTTGTACTGATTTTTGTTACGTTTATATCCATATTGTGGCCACAGCCCGCAGAAGCGGCTCGCAGATATAAAGAAGGAGATTGGCTGACCAAAGAGGAGTTTTTTGAACTGTACGGCCTGGAAGAGTTTATTGGCTGGGGGATGGTGGGAGGAAATGTCGGAGGAGCAATTAGCGATTCCGAAACCGATCTCTATCCAATTAAGGTCAAGGCCACCTTGGTTGATGTGGAGATTGGCTCAATTTCAAGTTTGGAGTATCAAATAAGACTGCCCGACTCTTTTCAGCTGTCCTTAAGTCAGAGGGGCGAACAGGTTTTACTGAGCAGCAAACCGATTACCCTCCGGTTAAATGGAAGTGAAAACGGCGTCGGCACGGATTATGGTTCTTTTTCTTATAGCTATCAGCTAACGCTGCAGGATTTGACCTATTCGTACAGCAGGGGTTTTTCCAGTCTTGGCTCGCCGTTTGGTGTTAACTTTACCGCCAAAGGGGACGCGGAGGTTTCCGGCCGACACCGCTCCTCCATCTCCGACGAAACGTTTATCGAAGAACAATACCATGAAATTCTTACCGAAAAGGAATTATCGGAACGTATGCAATGTAAGATCGATGAAACAGGCAACATGACGCTGACTGCCGTCTTTGCGATGGAAAAAGCTTCGGANGCAGATATGTACAATAGTAATGTATGGGTTACATTCCGAGTGGATGAGGTACAGCTTGGTAAATTGTCCGATGGGGGTGGATGGATCAGCCTGAGCTCAGGCCGCTCAGATTCCCCGGGCAATGATGATCCCGCCGGTCCGCTGACCACCATTGCCATCAGCATTCTTGCGATTCTGATGTCCATCCTGTTTGGGAATACGGGAGGTTTTATCCCGGCTGCGCCTGTGGTAACAGGCGGTGCGCCCGCTCCAGCGCCTGCGGGGACAGGCGATGCGCCCGCTCCAACGTCTGCTAACGACGGCCTGAGTCGTTGGATGCGCTTTGACGGTGACGGAGATATTGAAGCCACCGACCCTGTAAACGGGCAAAAGCGCACCTATGTCAAAAACGGCGACGGCACCTATACCAACCCCGTCAGCGGAGCTACATACACGCCGCAGGAACTTTCCGAACAGCTTGAGCACCGCGCGGATAATGCAAATACCATCCGTCAGGACGAAGCACAGTTTGAACAAAATGTCCGCGAGGATCGCCAGCGCAATCAGGTGCGCAGCGACGAGAGCCTCCAACTTGAGAAGGACTTGCAGCGCGAGCGGCAGGAGCGAACCCGCAAGGAAAAAATAGAACGCATTGCCACAGAGTTGGGAATGAGCGGTGCAAGCGAAAAGGAAGTCAGAGATGAGCTTGAGCGTCGCCTGGAAAGAGACGAGGAATATCGACAGAAGATGATCGAATATGCGCGGCGCAGGGATATGGCCGTCGATGTTTTGGAAGCAACGGTGGATATGGCCGATTACGCGATGTCTGCCGGCGAGGCGCTTGTTCCCGGCGGAAAGGTCGTGTCAGCAACCTACAAGGGAATCAAAAATATTGGCTCAACCATGGCGGAAAAAGGCGCAAGCGTCGGTTCCTTTGTTGAGGGCGCTATTAAAGGCGGCACCGAAGCTGCAACAACCGTTATGGACGCGGGTATCGGCAAGGCAGCTACTACTATAGGCGGCACAGTTGCCGGCGAAATCGCCGGAGCTGTCAACGATGGCGAAGACATTACGCGGGCAGCGGCTGAAGGACTAGCAAAAGGAGCCGTGAATGCCGCCACGGGGGCTGTCAGCGACGGTGTGGAGGATGCCGCGACCAGCTTAAGCGGCAAGGCGGCGACCAAGGTTACCGAAACTGCTTTAGGAAAAGAGGTTGTCGAACCGCTCTTCGATGAAGCGTTTAAAAAAGATAAATAACCGCTTCGGGTTTTACCGGTAGTAACTAAATCAACTCGGCCTAAGCCCTCGATATGAGTTCATGGAAACATATCGAGGGTGTTTTTTTATGATAAAAATGAGCCTGGTATTAGGTATGGTTGAGTTGACAGGTTAGAAAATATGGTTATCTTTCCGTAAAATCGCAGAGATGATATGAGAAAAATAAAATAAAACTAATGCTCATCATGAAAAAAATGAGAGAAGTATCCATCCTATAAAGTTTAAATTCAAGTCAGGGGGTAAAGAAATTCTATGCCATTAGTGCTTGGTTCGTTCTTTTCCTTTCTTTTTGATTCACCCTCTCAATGCTGTTCTCGCTGACAACAGATAACTTTCTGATGTCTTTGACAAGAACTCCGCTCACATGGTGTATTGCGCAGATACTCGGATATTTGCCTGTCCCGCTGATGAGTACCAATCTGGATGTTATCGTGAGAACGACGATACCGGCAGAGATGCAGGGCAGGGTATATTCCTGCAGAAATACGCTGCAGTTCTTCACTATACCTATCGGATATTTCTTTGGCGGCTGGATGGTCGATGTTATTTGTGAACCATTCATGGAACGTGTTTCTACGGAAAGCATAATGGCTGCAATGTTCGGCTTGGGAAAGGGTTCCGGAGCAGGCATGATGATATTCATGCTTGGNTTATCAGGTATGGTGATATGCCTGGTTTTCGGAAGAATTCTCAAGAAATACAATTACCATGAGCCGGTTTGATGTTCGTACTTGTCTGACTAAACAAATTAAGGCTCCCCGTTACCGGCAGTTGCGTCTATGGCGGGGAGCCTTTTATAAATAATGAAAACATGATGCAATGACACAATCAGGTATAAACTGAAGGAGGCTGAAAGCGCAATGAATAAGGAATGGTCGGAGAAGAATAAACAGATCCAGACTTATCTTGGAAAAGAAACTACGTATAAGGACGCAATAGAACTGCTCATCGAGTTACGGAAAGAGCTGTTTGAACAGGTTTCACAGATCGTTAACGGGTATCCAGCCAAGGCATTTTATCAGATGCCATATGCGAATGCGAACGGTTACCACAGTAAGACACTGTCCTATTCTATCTGGCATATCTTTCGAATTGAGGATATTGTAGCCCATACTTTGATTGCAAGGGACGAGCAGATACTTGTGACCGGCGGTTATCAGAAAAAAATCGGCTCGCCGATCATTACAACCGGCAATGAGTTACAGGGACAAGAGATTGCAGAATTTTCAAAGCAACTTAATATCAGGGCTTTATATGAATATGCAAAAGAAGTTATGCATTCGACTAACTCAATTCTTTCAAAATTGGATTATTCTCAGATGAAGACAAGATTTTCGGATGCAGATAAGAACAGGCTTGCAGAGTCCGGTTGTGTCAGTCAGGATGATAATGCCCGCTGGCTTATCGATTACTGGTGTAGTAAAGATATCCGCGGCTTGATAAAAATGCCATTCAGCAGGCATTGGATCATGCATGTTGAGGCGATGCGGCGGATTAAGAATAAGTTATGCCAAATGGCGCGTAAGGGCGTGGATCCTGTTGCATACTGCGGTTTATCCTGCAAGCACTGCTTCTTAGGTGAATGGTGCGGATCCTGCAGGACGGAGTATAATACCTGCTCCTTTGCGACACTATATGAAGACAGGAGATGCCCTAACGTGGTCTGCTGTAATGAGAAGAATATAGATGGATGTTATGAATGTCCGGAACTGGAAGACTGTACAAAGGGTTTCTATGTACCAAGTAATGACGGAGCAGCTTCAGCAAAGGTACAAGCTATGTTTATTAGTAAATATAAAAAGAAAGCTTTTCTTGAGGTACATGATCGGCTTCATGCGAGGTTTGATTTTGCCAAGACTCAGGAGATTCTAGGACAGGATATGCATGAAGGGTTGAAAATAATGGAGGATGAGTATAAATAAAACGAAAGGCGCCTTGTCTAAAGCGCCTTATTTGCTGCCGGTGAACCGCGTAAAGAGCGCAATTTTGGGAATGGTTGATATGTATTCCATACGCCGGGTTTCTTGCGACATGCCTATATAACGAGTGATTCCATTATCCGAACCGCTTTAGTTTCGTTTTCATATGTGGATTTTAATAAGGATGCAATCCTTGCTCTGGTTTCAGGCAATGTCGCGTCCTCGTTTGCCTTAATTTTGAATGCTTCCATCCAGGCATGGAAAACGTTACGGTATAACTCTGCCAACTCAGTTCTTCCGGCTTTTTCAAAATATTTATAGGCGTATTCTTTCAATGCGCCATAAGTTCCGAGAAAATATTCGGCGTTCCACGACGCAGAGATATCGGGATTGTCTTCAAATATCCTGATTAAAGCAGGATAAGCATCAAGCCCTTTTGCGTTTTCACACCATTCTTTGCCTTTCAGGTGGTGTACCGCAAGTTTCATTGTATCACGCAGAATATCTTCCTTTGCTTTATCAGAACCGCCCGTTATGGTCAGAACCGAAAGTATCGGTATTTCGCGTTTGCCCAAAGCATCATAGGGCATATTAATCGCAGGATCAGACTTTTCTGTGTTGATTGGTAATATGTAAAACATCTGACTGGCATCGTCATAGCCGGTGATAAGACCCCATTCCGGTACACCGATATCCCATGATACAGCAGGAATACCTCTGTCGATTGAAGCCTTGATAATCTTTATTGCTTCGAGCCTTTTTTCTTCTTCAATATGTTCCTGGTCCCAATAACGCCCGACATAATCGCAGATCAGGCCGCCGTTTTCCACCCATCTTTTTTGATTGCTAAAGTCCCAAATGCTGGTTGCTGACGGGCATAGATCTTTACTGACCCACATCCGGAAAGCAAAACCGCTGGTTGCAACAATATCTTCCGTATATTCGGACCACGGGCTGTTTTTTACCGCACAGGCCAATGATTTCGCGAAAGAAAACAGGTATCCCGTTGCGTCCGGTATGCCGTTCCAGGAATTGTTAAGCTGCTTTTTCATCATTATCCCTCCAATGGTATATATATTTTCTCGCTGTAAGTGCGAGATTCTTCGACATATAATTCAAACTCATAGCCGCTTTTGCGTCTGTAACCGCTGTTTTGCAGCCATTTGTTGTTTATATAGTCCCATGTGCGATGAATGGTATTCACAAAATCATAGTGTGAGGTCCTGGGAGTCGTGAAGACAGCGTATAAGCCGCCCGGTATCGAAAGTTCTACCGTACCGTCGGTATTTCCGAGTACATTGTTTTTCCGTATGCCGATAAAATAGTCAAGCTTATTTTCGCTTTCGTTCCATGCACTTATACCATAATCTTCGCAAACCTTTCCGCCGGACAGCTTTTTAGACCATTTTCGGCTGTTGTATTTGTTCCAGAAATTAGGCGGACAGGCTTCATCACTCATATAAGCTATCACGTCAAAAGTTTTAAGATATGTAAGTTCCGGCAACACTTCAAAAGGCTGGATTGCAAAACTTATTGCTTCATAAAGTTTCAGACTGTTCAATGCTTTCTTATATTCGGTCGGCAATATATGATGCTCTGATATAAACGCTCTGGTGAAGTTCTCCTTTGAATTAAAGCCGTATTCAAAAGCGGTTTCAGAAATCGGTACATCCTGTCGCATGCGCTTGATAATTTCGGTCAGCCTTCGTTTTCTCATATAATCAGCTGGTGTAAGACCGGTTGCTTCCTTGAATACACGGATAAAATGGTAATCTGAATAACCGGACACACGAGCACAATCAGAGAGCTTAATATTATTTTTAAGATTGTTTTCAATATAATTTATCGCCCGCATAATATGGGTTTTATAATCCATAATCATCCTCCATTTTTAAGAATAACATATAAAGGAAATGAACGATTGATAAAAATTGCGGGTTTTATTATATTGTTTTATATATTGCACTTCCATTCCTTTGAGGAATTATTCTTTTCAATCAAATGGACTAGTGAATTAAAATGATATATCATGGTATATATTAAGTGGTTATAGTGTCAAGGGGATGGTTCCCGCGGTTGATGTTTATCCGCGGTTATGCTTATGATAGTTGCGGTTTTAAGAACCGTCAGGGAGGTGTCAAATCAGAGATTTATGGAAAGCAGAAAATCATGGGATTCAAATCAAATTACAAGAGAATATTTTGACTCATTATTAGTTGAAATGAGGCATATAGACGCTGTTATACCTTCTACAAAATTTGAACTGTATGGAGAGACATTTGATACGCCTGTTATGATGGCAGCTCTGTCACATTTGAACAATATACGGGAAAATGGAATGGTTGAGATGGCCAGGGGTGCCCGTGCAGCAAATGCAGTTAACTGGGCAGGTATGTGTGACGAAGCTGAACTGGAAGCTATAACAGCTGCCGGTACCCGTACGATAAGTATAATTAAGCCATATGCCGATAATGACTATATTTTCCAAAGAATTGAGCATGCGGAACGCTGCGGGGTTTTGGCTCTGGGTATGGATGTAGATCATGCCTTCGGAGCTGATGGCAAGTATGATGTTGTTTTAGGTGAGAAGATGAAACCTAAATCGCTATCGGAACTAAGGGAATTTATAAAATCCACAAAACTGCCGTTTATAATAAAAGGCGTTCTGAGTGAGCAGGATGCCTATAAAGCTTTAGAAGCCGGGGCTAAAGGAATAGTCGTTTCTCATCATCATGGAATTATGAACTATGCGGTTCCTCCGCTTTTTATATTGCCCGGAATAGCAAAAGTAATTAATCGCCAAATACCTGTATTCGTTGACTGCGGCATTATGAGCGGAATGGATGTGTTTAAGGCTCTTTCGCTGGGTGCTGATGCGGTTTCTGTCGGCAGGGCTGTTATGGAACCGTTAAAAATGAATGGTTCAGAGGGAGTTAGAGATCAGATTATTAAAATTACTGAAGAATTGGCCGGAGTAATGGCAAGAACCTGTTCCCGTGACTTAAAGAATATTGACCCGGCAGTAATCTGGCATAGAAATGGCTGGTAATTCAAATGTATGTTAAGAATTTGAAGGAGAGATAGATATGAGAATCGGCGGAGGAATAGAAAAACCATACAGTAATCCGGAAGAGTGGTATAAACTAGTAAATGAATTGGGATACAGGGCAGTTCTGGCACCAATTGATTACCGGGCAGGCAGGGAAGAGAAACAGGCTTACCTGCAATGCGTCAAGACACATGATCTGGTGATTGGAGAGGTCGGTGCATGGAAAAATGTTCTCTCGATAGATAATGATGAGCGGAAAACCGCAATGGAGTATTGCAAAAACCAGCTTGAACTGGCGGATGAGTTAGGCGCAAATTGCTGTGTAAACATAACAGGAAGCAGGGGAGAAATCTGGGACGGATTTTACAGGGAAAACTACTCAAAGGATACCTATGCATTGATTGTTGATTCTATAAGAGAGATTATTGATTCGGTAAAACCAACGCGAACCTTTTATACGATAGAGACTATGCCCTGGATGGTACCTGATTCACCCGATGAATATCTTCAGTTAATTAAAGATGTAGACAGGAAGGCTTTTGGAGTACATTTAGACTTTGTTAACATGATTAATTGCCCAAAAAGATACCTGTTCTGTGACGAGTTCATTGAAGAATGCTTTACCAAACTTGGCCCTTATATCAAGAGCATACATGGGAAAGACGTAATAATGGAGAATGCCTATACAACAATAATCCATGAAACCATGCCGGGAAAAGGA
>JGI24712J26585_10003001_pt1 | contig 13512 bp, 13 predicted proteins | sample BioPla3DNA2_FD_26585 | JGI IMG/M metagenome (IMG submission 26585) | reverse complement strand
GGCCTGGCGGAAACGTGTTTGGCGAAAATATCATATCAATAAAATATTAATCTTGTTAGTAATGATTGCGACCTTAGCAGCAAGTGTTTATCTCTTTTTTGTGGCGAAGAGTACCAAAGTTTCGGAATTAGAAGCAGGGTTAAAGCAATCGACCATTATTTATGATTATAAAGGGGAAGAAGCAGGTCGTCTCCATTCACAAAAAGGAAATTATGTCGAGTTGTCGCAGATTTCACCTTATGTAGTAGATGCTTTGATTTCCACTGAGGACCGTCGTTTTTATCAGCACCATGGATTTGATATCAAGGGGATTGGTCGGGCGATGGTACGGATGGTCATTAATCGGTCAACTGAAGGCGGTGGCGGAAGTACGATTACCCAGCAGTTAGCCAAGAATGCGTATTTAACGTTGGANCAAACTTTTAATCGCAAAGCCAAAGAAATTTTTTTAGCCATCGAAATTGAGAAAAAATATTCAAAAGATGAAATTTTGACCATGTATTTGAACTCTTCTTATTTTGGTAATGGGGTATGGGGCATTCAAGATGCGGCGAAAAAATATTTTGGTGTCGATGCTAAAGATTTAAATTTAACCGAATCAGCTTGCTTGGTCGGTATGTTAAAAGGACCCTCGATTTATAATCCAATCGATCATTTGGAAAATGCTACGAATCGGCGCGATACGGTTTTAGAACTGATGGTAAGTAATCAAAAAATAAGTCAACAAGAAGCTACCCAAGCGCAGCAAGTTAATTTGGCTTCTCTTTTAAATGATACTTATACACAAAACCAAAGCGATTATGCTTATCCTTATTATTTTGATGCGGTAATTAACGAAGCCACGAATAAATATCATTTGAAGTTACAAGATATTATGAAAAATGGCTACAAGATTTATACTTATCTCGATCCAAATTACCAACGCCAAATGCAGTCGGTTTACGAAGAAGATAGTTATTTTCCAGAAAATGCCGCGGATGGCACGATGGTTCAGTCAGCATCTGTGGCGATTAATCCTGATAATGGTGGGGTAGAAGCAGTTGTTGGACGTAGAGGAGAGTACACCTTTTTGGGCTATAACTTTGCGACTCAAATGAAACGCTCGCCTGGTTCAACGATAAAACCATTAAGTGTCTATGCAGCCGCTTTAGAATCAGGGTACCATCCTGATAGTCTCTTAAAAGATGAACCTTTAGACTTTTATGAAGCGAAAAATTATGATGGCACCTATGCTGGGGAAGTTCCAATGTATCAAGCGGTAGCCCAAAGTTTGAATTTACCAGCGGTTTGGTTATTACATGAAATCGGCTTAGATAAAGGATTCAAAAAAGCAAAGGAATTTGGTCTGTCATTGGACGATAAAGACCGCTACTGGGGCTTGGCTTTAGGTGGCTTGCGTTATGGAGAGAGTCCGCTAACGATGGCTAGTGCTTATGCGACCTTTGCAAATGGGGGAACGTATTATGAAAGTCACTTTATTGCGAAAATTATCGATGCGACCGGTGCCGTCATTGTGGATAATACGGGTAAGAAAGGCACACGAGTGATTTCAGAAAGTACTGCCAATGAAATGACGAGTATGTTGTTAGGTGTCTTTTCTAATGGTACGGCCGTTAATGCACAACCTTATAATTATCAAGTAGCAGGAAAAACCGGAACGACGGAAACGAATTTTGATGCTAGCAAAGTCAATGACCAATGGATTGTAGGTTACACGCCTGATGTGGTGATTTCGACATGGCTGGGTTATGAAAAAACGACTACACAGCACTATCTAACTTCAACGAGTGGTCAAGGTGTAGGGCAAGTCTTTAAAGCTCAAGCCCAAGGAATTTTACCTTATACGAAAAATAATGCCTTTCCAGTGGTTGATGCCTATCAGACAGGTGGTAAAGTGATGAGTCCCGAAGAAGCACAAGACGCGAACCAACCATCTGTGAAAAAACAAGTTGATGATTTTGCTGCTCAAGCCAAAGAAGGGTTGGAAACATTTGGTCAGAAAGTCAAAGAAGGCTTTAATAACCTATTTGGTGGCTTGGTAGAAAAAATCCAAGGGAACAATTAAAATTCTTTCGTGCCTAAATATCTTAGATGTGTTACAATGAAAACGGAATTAAAAAACATTGGAGGATAAAAAATGATTAATATTTACGATACAGCGAATCAATTAGAACGCGAAATTCGCCAAACAGAACAATTTAAAGCATTGGAGCAAGCAGTTAAAGCTTTAAAAGAAAATAAAGCGTCTTATGATTTATTCAAAGAGTTCCAAGCCTTCCAACAATCGATGCAACAAAAAATGATGGCTGGCGAAGAATTATCAGATGCCGATGCACACAAAGCTGAAGATTTAACGACTAAGATGCAAGGCGATTCATTGGTTTCAGATGTTATGATGAAAGAACAAGCTTTTAGCCAATTAATCAATGAATTAAACAGCATCGTCTTAAAACCAGTGAATGATTTGTATCAATAAATATTTTCCCACTAAAAAGAGCTAGCTGCCACGCTTAGTCTAATTTTAGTGGGATTTTTGTATTCGGAGGAGGTTGTTTTATGTCGAAATCAGATTTAGATGTATTATTTGTTTCACCATTGGGATGGAGTCGACATATTTGGGATAAAATTTGCCCATTGTTTGAGGAAAAAGAAGTGGCCTTTTTAGAGTTTTTGGATCATTCTTATGAACAAATGAATCTAGAAAAAATTGAAGAAAAACTATCCTATGAATTGTGTCGTTTGAAGCCTGATGGAATAGTGGTTGCTGCTTCTTTTGGGGTTGTGGTGGTGGGCTATTATTTGAGTACGCATAATCATCAGTGTCATCAACTTATATTAATTGACGGATTTGAAACATTGCCAACGAATGACGAACTTAATCAATTCGCAAATCAATTACCAACAAACCAATATGCCACATTGCAAGATTACTATAATAGTATGCTTGAGGAAAATGAACAACAGGATATGAAGTTATTAGAAATTTTGAACCATAACTTGTCTTTTTATCAAGAAAGGTATCATACGAAATTAAGTAATGAGAATATGATTTCTTATCTTCGTTGCTATTCGAATTATTCAGTAAAAAATACTTTGACTAAAATAAGGCAGCAAGTGAATCAACTTATAGTATATTCTAGTATAGCGTTACCAATACCTCATGAAAAAATTACACCAGATAATCATTTACTTATGTTAACTAATCCAGAAATATTAGCTAACCAAATAGCCAACCTTTAAGAATATCTAAAATCGATTACTCAAATATTTATACTAGATATGTGGTGTTATATAATTCTTTTGTGAATCATTTATTTAATGCTAACAAGTTTGGTTAGCGGGTTGTTTTTGGAGGCGATATGATGTCTGATTTAAAATGGTATGCTGGTGGTGCAGAACGTAAGAAAGAAGCGATGAAATTAATCGAAAGCTTGATGGCAGAGTTACCGAATGAAGCCCATTTAGAGCCTTTGCGTAAGATGTTAGTTAGCTATCATGAAGAGTTGATCAAAGAACAGTCAGCTATTCCTTATATCTTAAGTCGTTTCAATATTGAAGTTTCAAAGGTTTTGCTTGATCATGGCATCACTTTATCAGAAAAACCAGCGGAACAATTGAAAGAATTAAGTCAATTATCAAATATTCGTTATGGTTATTAATTCATTCTCCTAATAGGCAAGGTTTAGGCGTTGGCTATTGGGAGCTTTTTTATCATATAAAAAATCATCCCTTAGTCCCATGAAGAAAACGCTTATAAATGTTATGATTATATCAGTAAGTGAATTTGTTAATAAGTGATAAAGCTAAATTGTCAGAGGGTTTACTAACTATATTACATCACTTGTTTAGAAAACGAAGGTGAGAGGATTATTTATGCGAGCAAGGGATAAAACAGGAAAAATAGTTGAAATCTGGCAAATTAGTCGCAAAGGGCCTCAACCAACTTGGGTGAAAGATGCGTTTGCGAAAAACTATTTGGTTTGGATAGACAATCATCTGCGAATTTTGTTAGCTGGTATCTCGCCTTCCGTTAGTCAAAATATCAAAGAAGGGGCAACTGGTTCACTTGACGGTGGTGGATTCTTAGGTTATTCGATGTACACGTTGGGCTTTCCTGGTGATGTCATAGATATAACTAATCGGAAAGTACTCTCCCCAAAACAGTTTGCGAAAAGTTACCAAGTCATTAGTGAGCAGGATATGACCTAAAATATACATGGAATCTTTTAGGTTATTATAAATTAGTATAAGAAAAATATTCAAATTGGAGATGTTGTTAGGATGAATGATGTTTTACATATTCGACAATACAAAATTATTTTGGCTGAAAGTGTTCCAGAATTAGCATTGGCTGAGTTGAGTGAATTTGGTACTTGGTTAAATCCTTTACCTAGACATTATGTACTTATTTTAAAATCAAATGAATTACCCATTGCTGATCCGGTTGTTTTTGAAAAAGAGTTTAAAGTAAAAACGGCTCTTAGCGATAAGGATGTAACGATTGAAGCAACGTTTGGTCCGTTCACTTTGCAAAGAGCGGCGGATACAAAATGGTTCTAATATTGAAAGAAGGTATGAAAAATGTTTGAAACGATTGCAGGGATTGTATTATTGTTATTAGGCTGTTATCAACTATATGCAACACGAAATGTATTTGTTTACACGAAAAAGCATGGGAATAAAAGTACCTCAGCTTTCCTACCACTTGGTTTATACAGTGGTGGTTTGATGGGCATTGTTTTTCTTGGCTTTGGTGTTGCGCTTACTTTCCATTTAATTTGATAGAAGTAAAAACATATCTTTGCTGTTTAAAGATGCAGTAGAGATATGTTTTTTTGTATCTAAAATAGCGAACAAATTTTCGTTTAAAATGTGACTTTTGCTATTATTAATGGTACAATGAAAGAAAAAATTGAAGGAAAAAGAAGAATGGTTCGTTTTTTACATTGTGCGGATTTGCATTTGGATCGTAGCTTTGAAGGGATGCCACAATTGAGCAAATGGCAGCAATCGTTACTTACAGTAAATCAAGAAGTGTGGCAAAGAATAGTTGATTTAGCGATTGAAAAGCAAGTGGATTTTGTCCTTTTAGCAGGAGATACGTTCCATCAGAATCAGCCAAGTTTATATATTCAAAATATTTTTTGTCAGGCGCTGCAACGACTTGAAAAAGAAGGAATTGAGGTAGTAATGTGTTTTGGCAATCATGATTATTACACCCCGCAGCGTTATTGGTTTGACTTTCCGGAAAATGTTCATTTATTTACCGAAGAAGCAGTTTCGACACTGACGTTGACAACTAAGTCAAATGAACGTGTGGCTTTTAGTGGCTTTAGTTATTGTCAGCCGTGGATTGAAGCAAGAAAGGATGTCGAGTTTCCGTATAAAGCGGTGGATTGTGATTATCATATCGGCCTTTATCATGGGCAACAGGCAGGCAAATATGCACCTTTTCAAATTTCGGAACTAGTAAGTAAGGGCTATGATTATTGGGCATTGGGGCATATTCATGTACCGACGATTTTAAATGAACAGCCGGCCATTGTGTATCCAGGTACGCCACAAGGACATACGAAAAAAGAAGTAGCTACAGGTGTGATGTTAGTCGAATTATCGCCTCAAAGTTGTCATTTCACGCCCGCTCATGTTGCAAGTCTTCGTTTTGGTCAAGTGGATTATCATATGCCTGTTCAAAGTCAACGTACCCAAGTGTTGGCTGATTTAATGGCAAAACTTTCAGTAGTATCACCAGGCTTTTATCAACTTCATTGGCAGCATTTATCAGAGCAACAGTTACTAGAATATTCAGCTGCCACTCGCTTGGAAATACTAGATTATTTAAATGCGCAATTACAGCGTGCCCAAAAAGATGTCTTTGTTTATGAAATAGTAATCGACCATGAAGAACAAAAGACGAGTCCTGCTATTTTGCCTTCTATGCTTTCAAGTCAAGCATTTGCCTCAGAAGTCTTGGCGAAACAGTTAACGGAGGAATTAGCGAAAAACGGGCTTATTGGTTTTGTTTCTTTAGAAGAATTGATTCCAGAAGTGATGAGACAGGCACAAGAAAATTTAGGTTATGGAGCAGAAGAAAAGGAATAACAGATGAAACTATTAAAAGCAGAAATTACGGAATTTGGTAAATATCGTCAGTTTAGCTTTGACTTTACAGCGGGAAATCAGTTAATTTTTGGCGCAAATGAAACTGGAAAATCTACCCTTTATCATTTCATCAAGGCGATGTTATTTGGCTTTCCTAAAAAACAGAAAAGAAAGCGCGATTATGAGACCGACCACGCCTATTATGGGGGCGCGTTGGAAATTGAAATCGATGGCGAAGTTTTGCGGATTGAGCGGATGAAACACCTCAATAAAGGCAAAGCAACGGTAATTATTGGGGATGAAATTTTTCCCGAAAGTTATCTACAAAAGCGTTTAGCCCCTTTAGATAGTCAATTATTTGAACAAGTCTTTACGTTTGATCAAGAACAGTTGCAGCAAATCACCCAATTAGATGAAAAGCATTTGCAGTCTGCTTTGTTATCATTGGGCATTACTGGTAGTCAGCAATTATTTCTACAGGCCGAGCAGGAAGAAAAAGAGCGGAATAAAATCTTTACTTCAAGAGGACGGGTCTTGCCATTGAACCAAAAACTGGCGGAGTATCAAGTGTTGAAGGCAAATATTTATACTTTAGCCGAGAAACAAAAAGAGTTAGCCGCCCAGTCTCAGCAGCTACAATCGTTGAAAAATGCGCAAAAAGATTTACAAAAACAATGGCTGTCTATACAAAAACAAGCCCAAAAAATCAAACAACAACAAACACATTTTGCCTTGTTTGAAGAATACCAATCTTTGCAGCAAAAGGATTTACAGTTAGCTGATGCTGCAGATGTCCAAGTGTTACAGCAATTTATGCAGCAAAGTCAACAGTTGAGTCAAGATATTCAAGTCTTGGAAAGTCGCTTGTCACAACTCGAGCAAAAGCAATTATCTAAACGCTATTTATTTTATTTAGATCATGAAGAACAAATCAGTCAATTATTGCAAAGTGAAGGGACGCTTTATCAAGATATTCAGGCGCATAAACAAATCACGCAGCAATTAGCGCAACTTCCTGATAACACACAAGATCAGGAAACAGTCTCGCAAGAATTTGTTGCCCAGTATACGCAAATCCAGACGCAGTTAGCAACCTTGACAAGCCAACTTACGCATGCGCAACACAACCAACAAGTCGCTGAAGAAAAATTAAATCAGTTCGAGCAGCAACACCCTGAACTCTTTGCCCAAACAAAAGCGACAAACAGTCCTAAACCATTGATCATTACGGGAATAGTGGGGGGATTGCTCAGTTTATTGCTTATGAAATTCTCGCCTTTATTTGGTGGCTTAGTCTTTGTATTGACGTTTATATTGGTGGGACTTCTTTATTTACGGGTTTATCGTGCTTTAGATAGTGAACCAATCAAGCAGCAGTGGCGCCTTTATTTACAAGATTTAGATGAAAAAAATCAAGTTTATCAAAATCTTTTGGATGAACAAGGGACAATGCAAGAGAAGTTCCAAGCGCTACGCAGTCAATTACCGCTCGATTTACAGCATTTGGATCATGTTTCTTTCATTCAAGAGTTAGCTAAGCGTGATCAAGCAGCTCAGATAAGTAAAAACGCGCAGCAACAGCGACAAATGTTAAATGCTAAATTGGCGCAACTCGATCAAAATATGGCCCAATTTCGGCAAACAGCGGACTTTTTGTATGAATGGTTGCCGATTGCTCATTTGACGATAGTAGAGCAGTTAAGGCAAATCCGTCAGTTTAAAGAAGAAATGCAGCAGGAAAAAATAGCACGTGCGGCTCATCCAGTGACGCAAATCATGGAACAAATCAGTCAAAAACGACAAGCACAGCAAGATTTGCTAAAACAAAATCAGACTTTATTGGCTAAATATCAAATCCAACAGGTATCTGATCTGCCGTTATGGTTTCGACAAATGCAAGAACGAGCAAGCCAAGTAAAACGCAAAACAGAATTAGCGCAAATGTTAAAAGGATTGTACCCAGATGCTATGACAAAAGCGCAGTTAGCAAGTCAAGAACAAGAAATTTTAAGGCAAGAAACCCAACTACAAGTACAAAAAGATCAAAATTTAACACAAATCAAACAAATTGAAGTTAGTCTTGCCCAACAGATGAAAGACTTAACCTTGCCAGAACTCTATCAAAAAGAAGAACAATTAAAGGCGGAAATTCAAGAACTCATCTATGAATGGAGTGTGCACTTTGTCATTGAAAAGCAACTTCACTTCCTGGCTGATCAACTTTCTGAATCACAGCTCCCTTATTTATTCGAACAAGCGGGGCATTTTATGCAAATCTTAACTAATCAACGTTATGATAAAATTCAGATGAAAGAAAATGAGTTATTCGTCAATCAACAGTCTATCTATCAGCTTTCTACCGGGACCAAAGACCAATTGATTATGGCCTTGCGATTTGCTTATTTGGCGATGCAACAAAAAAATATTAGTCCAGTGGTGATTGATGATGGGTGGCTACATTATGATAGTCAGCGCAAACGGTCTTTAGCCCAGCTTTTAGCAGCATTTGCGAAAGATTATCAAGTGATTTGTTTATCTTCAGACCGAGAAATGGTAAGCTATTATCAAGAACTCAAGCAAGTAGTCAAACCATTATCTTAAGAAAGAAGGAATGTGCAGATGAAAAAAATCAAAGAATATCAAGTCGATGAAGAAATGCAACTCTTTGTTTTGATTAAAAATGCCGATGTACGGATGGCGAAAAATGGCAAGAAATTTATTGCTTTTACGTTCCAAGATACATCTGGCACGATTGATGGCAAGTTTTGGGATGCCTCTGAAGAAGAAATTAGCCGTTTTGAAGCAGGCAGAGTGGTCTTTTTAAACGGCAAGCGCGAAATCTATAATGGCAATCCTCAGGTGAAAATTTTACATTTACGCTTAGCTAAGTTAGAAGAGCCAAGTGATCCTAATCTTTATATGGAACGCGCTCCGATGAAAAGAGAGGCAATGGAAGATTACGTCGGTAAAACGATTTTTGAAATTTTAAATCCAAGTTGGAATCGGATTGTCCGCCATCTTTTAAGTAAGTATAAGAAAGCTTTCTTTGAATTTCCAGCTGCGAAGAAAAATCATCATGCCTTTTCAGGAGGACTCGCTTATCATACCGTAACGATGCTAAAAATTGGGCATTCACTCGTTGATATTTATCCTGAATTAAATGCTTCACTGCTATATGCCGGAATTATTTTGCATGATTTAGGTAAAGTATTGGAATTAAGTGGAGCGATGACGACAGAATATACGGTGGCTGGTAATTTGATTGGGCATTTAGTTTTAATCGATGAAGAAATCACCCAAGCATGTATGGAATTAAAACTAGATCCAAATAAAGAAGAGATTGTCCTTTTACGGCATATGGTTTTAAGTCATCACGGGTTATTAGAATATGGTTCTCCAGTGCGTCCAAGAATTATGGAGGCCGAAATTTTACATCAAATTGATAATATTGATGCTTCGATGCAAATGATGCTAACTTCGATTCGTCAAACAACACCAGGTGAATACACGGACCGCATTTTTGGTATGGATAATCGTAGTTTTTATGTACCAAACTTAAACTAATCATTAAGAAAAGTTTATTTTTGAAATTTTTATGAAATATGTTTTTAAAAGTCTATTATTTTGGTGGATTTGTGGTATAGTAAAACTTGTGAACTCGAAAAAGAATTTAGGAGTGTTAATTTAGTTATGAAGAAAAAAGCATTATTAGCTACTTTGGCGGCTGTTTCTGTTTTAGGTTTAGCAGCTTGTTCCAAAGACTCTGATCAAACTATCGCCTCAATGAAAGGCCAAACCATTACTGTTCAAGATTTCTACAATGAAATTAAATCAAATTCTACTAGCCAAAGCGTGGTTCGTAGCATGATTATTTATGATGTATTTGACAAAACATATGGCGATAAAGTAACCGATAAACAAGTCGATGCAAAATACAAAGAGCAAGCGAAACAATATGGTGATAGCTTTGAATCTCAATTAAAAGCTGCTGGCTATACAAAAGAAAGCTTCAAGAAAACCATCCGTCAACAATTAGCTTTAGATGCTGGTTTGAAAGCACATGTAAAATTAACCGATGCAGATTATAAGACTGCTTGGGATTCATTCCATCCAGAAGTCACTGCACAATTCATCCAAGTTTCAAGTGAAGATGAAGCGAAACAAGTGATTGAAGAAGCAAAGAAAGAGGGCGCAGACTTTGCAAAAATTGCGAAAGAAAAATCAATCGCAACAAGCAATAAAGGCAAAGATGTGAAATTTGATTCTACAAGTTCAGATGTACCTACAGAAGTGAAATCAGCTGCCTTTGCGTTAAAAGATGGCGAAATTTCAGCTGAACCAATCGCGGTGACTGATGCATCTACTTATCAAACTTCTTACTATGTCGTTAAAATGGTGAAAAACCAAGCAAAAGGCAACGACATGGATAAATACAAAAAGACTTTGAAGAAGATTGCTACTGATAATAAATTAAATGATTCTACCTTTGTGACAAAAACAATTGGTGAAGAATTGAAGAAAGCCAATGTGAAGATTAAAGATAAGACTTTCGCAGATGTATTATCTACTTACATTGATGCAACGAAGACAAGTTCATCATCAAAGACTAAATCTTCAAAATCAGAAACAAAAGAATCATCAAGTTCAAGTAAAGAAGAAACAAAAGAATCTTCTACTTCAACTTCAGAATCTAAATAATCGATGAATAAAGGCTACCTAGTGCTGTGATTGGCATTAGGTGGCTTTTTTTTTGATAAAAGAATTGAAATTTGCATTACAGTGTAATACAATTGTTGTAGAGAACTTTAAGGAGGGGCATATTATGAGTGTAACGACGATTCGATTAAACGAGCAAGAAGAAAAAATGTTTCAAAGCTATGCGGAATTAACTGGATTACCTTTATCAACTCTTATGAAGCAAGCTTTAACAGAAAAGATTGAAGATTTCTTAGATTTACAGGCTGGTATTGAAGCTCTTCAAAATATAACTGGAGAATCGATTTCTCTTCAAGATATGATGAGAGATGAAGGATTATGAAATATCATGTTGAGTTCGAAAAGAAAGCTTATAAAGAATTTTTAAAACTGGATACACCAATTCGTAAGCAGATTTTACTGTGGTTGAACAAAAATATTGAAGGTTGTGAAAATCCTAGATGGACAGGCAAAGCATTAACCGCAGACAAATCTGGCTTATGGCGTTATAGAATTGGAAAATATCGTCTTATTTGTGATATTAGAGATAGTCAAGCGATTGTACTTGTAATCAAATCTGGTAAAAGAGAAACAATCTATGAAATATAATATTTTCACTCATCTTGTGTAATGAATAAAACACAAGATGAGTTTTTTTGTGATAAAAGAATGGTATCGGGTGTAAGTTATATGAAATTTTTATGATGAGCTATAGTTTTTTAGTATATTATGATGGCTTGATATAGATAGGGACTATTGTTTATAATTTAGGCACAAATTCAACAAAAGAGGTGTTTCAATGAAAAAGTGGTTAAAATATAGCATCGCATTTCTAGCAGTGGGGACGTTATTAGCAGGATGCGGACAAGAAAAAACAAATGAATCAAGTAAAAAGGCAGATACACCAAAAATCGAACAAAAAATAGCCGTTAGTTTACCAGCACAACTGTCAACAATAGATACGACACAAACAACAGATAAAGTCACATTTACCGTTGTACAACATATTTTTGAAGGTCTTTATCGTTTAGATGATGATTCTAAGGTTGTTCCTGGCCTGGCANAAAGTGTCGATATTAGTGAAGATGGTAAAACCTATACTTTCCATCTTCGTGATGATGCCAAATGGAGCGATGGCACACCAATTACAGCCGGTGATTTCTTGTTTGCTTGGAAACGTTTGGTCAATCCAGCAACTCAAGGGCCAAATGCGTATTGGTTAGATAATGTCATCAACAGTAAAGAAATCCGTAATGGCAAGAAAGATATTGATACAATTGGCTTAAAAGCAGTGGATGATCAAACCTTTGAAGTACAATTGATTCATCCACAACCATCCTTCCTTTCTGTGATTTCAATTGGTTGGTTAGCACCTCAAAATGAAAAATATGTCACAGCAAAAGGCGATAAATATGCAGCAACCAGTGAAGATGCGATTTATTCTGGTCCATTCGTCTTAAAAAATTGGAAACAAACTTCAGATACTTGGGAGTTAGCACCAAATCCTTATTACTATGATAAGAAAAAAGTGAAATTAACCCAAGTTGATGGCTCAACGATTAAAGAAGATAATACAGGGATTAACCTTTACCAAACAGGTGATTTAGATTTAACCAAGATTTCTGGTCAGTTNGTNCAACANTATAAAAANGANAAAGCAAAATATTCTGAACTTGAAGTGGTGAATTATTACTTAGACTTAAATAAAAAAGCCAATACGCCANTAGCCAATGTCGAATTACGTAAGGCGATTGCTCAAGCAGTAGATCGAGAAAGTTTAGCGAAAAAAGTCCTAAATGATGGTTCAAAAGCATTAAGTGGCCTTGTACCAGCGAACCTTTACCAAAACAAAAAAGGCGAAGATTTTAGAAAATACAGTGGCAANTATAATGAGTACGATGTCAAAGTAGCCAAAGAACATTTTGAAAAAGCGAAGAAAGACTTAGGCGATGATATCAAGATTACTTTATTAGTCGCTGANACNGAAAATAGTAAAAAAATCGCGGAATTTGTGCAAAATCAATTAGAAACGCANTTAAAAGGCTTGAAGATTGAGGTAACACCACAACCNGCNAATAATGTNAACCAAGCTCGTCGTGATAAGAATTATGAAATGACTTTATCTGGTTGGATTGCTGGAAGTAACGATTTGAATTCTTACTTTAACTTGTTCCAAAGCACTTCTGCGTATAACTTTGGTAGCTACAATAATGCAAAATATGATGAATTATTAGAAAAAGCAAGTACGACTGATGCCAATGATGAAGCAGCTTTTTATCAAGATTATAAAGCGGCCGAAGAAATTCTCTTAACGCAAGATGCAGCTCAAGTGCCATTAGTCCAAACAGCAGCTAACTATTTAATCAATCCTAAGGTGAAGCATATCGTTTTCCATACCTATGGAGATTACTATAATTTACGTGAAGCTTATGTCACGAAGTAGGTGAACAGTTTGCAAGAATTATTATCTGATTTTTTATCGTTTGTTAAAATGAATACACGCTCAGACGAAAAATCAAACACTATTCCAACAACACTGGGCCAAAAAGAATTAGCCTTGTTACTAAAGCGGAAATTGGAGGATTTAGGGTTAAGTCAGGTGCAATTTTTGGAGGATTGTGCTTTTACGATTGGTTGTTTAAAGGGAAATGTAGCCAATAAGGCGATTGGTTTTATTGCGCATGTGGATACGGCGGATTACAATGCAGAAAATAT
>JGI24712J26585_10003000_pt1 | contig 13514 bp, 15 predicted proteins | sample BioPla3DNA2_FD_26585 | JGI IMG/M metagenome (IMG submission 26585) | reverse complement strand
GAAATTTTGCTTTTTTATTTTTTTTTAGTCAATATAAATTATGTTATTAAATAATATTATTGTTAAAATTTATATACTATATATGACAAATATGATATAATCGTGATATGAACAAGAGAAAACATTACAAAAGGAGGTTTAGTGTATGAGTTTTATTGAAGAGAACTTTATGAAGCAAAAAATGATGCGTACTGTTTTAATTGCTCTTATGCCTATAATAATTTTTTCTGTGTATTTCAATGGATTAAGAGCACTTATATTGACAATTATTAATATTATGTTTGCTTTCATTACTGAATATTTATTTCAGAAAAAAATATTAAAAGGAGGAAAAGTATCTGAGGCAGTAATAGTGACTGCAATTTTATATTCTATGACTTTACCAGTGTCTATTCCAATTTGGATGAGTATTAGTGGAATAATATTTGCAGTATTTTTTGGCAAGATGGTATATGGAGGTTTTGGAAGAAATGTTTTTAATCCAGCTTTGGTTGGTAGGGCTTTTGTTTATATTAACTTTCCAGAACCTATGACAGTTCATTGGAATCAAGTTCCTACTTTTTCAGATTTTCCGGGTGGATTTGCAAAATGGGTATTTCCTCAAGTAGATGTAACATCTACAGCTACTCCTATGCTAGCATTTCGAAACGAAGGACTTATTACAAAAATCAATGATTTATTATTTGGTGTTGTACCAGGTGTAATGGGAGAAACTTTTAAAATTTTGATAATAATTGCTGCAATCTATTTAATTTATAAAAAAGTTGCATCTTGGCAAGTAATGTTAGGATGTTTAATAGGTTTCACGGGTTTAACGGTTTTATTTAATTTAATGGGTGTAGAGTCTTTAGCAAATCCTTTAGAAGGTATTCTTCAAGGCGGATTTTTATTTGGATCTGTTTTTATGGCTACAGACCCAATAACTACAGGAAAAACTCCACTAGGTAGATGGATATTTGGTATTTTAGTAGGATCGATTACTATAATAATTAGAGGTTTTGCACTTTTCTCAGGAGGTATGATGTTTGCTATACTAATTGCTAACACTTTCATACCAATTGTTGACTATGCAGTCAATGAAAGTAAGAAAAGGAAGAAAGCAAAGCAGGAGGTGGCAGGAGTATGAAAAAAGATTCAATAATATATCCTATTGTTTTTATGACAATTCTTGCTGCTGTATTTACATTAATACTTGCTATTTTAAATGAGTCTACTATAGCTATGGTTGAAGAAAATCAAAATTTAGACCTTCAAAGAAAGATCTTATATATATTTAATATGTATGATGAGTCTACAAGTGACGAAACAGTAATTAAAACTTTCAACGACCAGATAAAAGTTACTGAAAATTCTAATCAAGAAAAAATTTATAGTTTAGTTGAAAATGATGATGTGAAAGCAATAGCTATTCCGTTTTCAGGTCCAGGACTTTGGGGTTCAATAAAGGGTTATATAGGATTAACAAGTGACTTATCGCAAATTACAGGTATAGAATTTATTGAGCAAAATGAAACTCCAGGTCTAGGGGGCAGAATAGGAGAATCTCCTTACAAAGAGCAATATAGAGGTGTGGAGATTGACCCTAGTAGTCAGATGAATGTTATTAATAGACCAGCAAATGGCGGAAATATAGATGCTGTTTCCGGTGCTACACAAACTTCTGACTTTGTTCAAAATATGGTAAATAATGGGTTAAATAAGTATTTTGAAGAGTTTGGACAAGGGGGGAAATAGTAATGGCTAATAGGAAAAAAATTATTAGAGATGGGATAATAGATGATAATCCAATCTTGTTTCAAATAATAGGCATTTGCTCTGCACTTGCTGTTACAAACTTGATGATGAACTCATTAATCATGGGTGTTTCATTGATATTTGTTACAGCTTTATCGTCTTTCACTATTTCCATAATCAGAAAATATACTCCAGATCATGTAAGGATGATGGTTCAGGTGCTTATTATTTCTGTATATGTAATATTTGTAGATATCTTCTTAAAAGCTTATATGCCAGATATGTCTAAAGCTTTAGGACCATATGTAGGACTAATTATTACAAATTGTATAATTATGGGTAGGGCTGAAGCTTTTGCTGTAAATAATGGCCCAGTGGATTCTTTTATTGACGGTGCAGCAGCAGGGATTGGATATACATTAGTATTACTTGTTATAGCATCTATTAGAGAACTTATGGGTTTTGGAACATTATTTGGAATTCAAGTATTACCAGAAACAGTTACTCAATGGACCTTAATGATAATGCCTCCAAGTGCATTTTTCATTCTAGGGATTTTTATTTGGATAGCTACAAACCGAAAATTAACAAAAGAAGAAGGAGGTAGCAAAAAATGATTCAAGTACATCCATTAGTCATATTTTTTGCATCAATTTTTACATCAAACATGATTTTTTCTAATTTTTTAGGAATGTGTTCCTTTACTTCTGTATCTAAAGAAATAGAGACAGCTGCTGGTCTGGGAATTGCCGTTACATTCGTATTGGCTATTACAACAGTATTAAATTATATAGTATATCATTATATTCTTGTATATTTTGGATTAGAATACTTAAGGTTTATAATATTTATTCTTGTGATTGCTGCATTTGTTCAATTTTTAGAAATGGTTTTAGAAAAATATTTGGAAAATCTTTATTACTCTTTAGGTATTTTCTTGCCACTTATAACAGTAAATTGTGCAATTATGGGTGTTTCATTATTTATGGTAACAAGAAACTACAATTTAGTTCAAACTGCATTTTTTGGTCTAGGTTCTGGTATTGGTTGGGCCTTAGCTATTGTTTCCATGGCTGGAATAAGAAGTAGGATAAACGAAGATAATCTTCCTTTAGGATTAGGAGGACCAGCTATTACTTTAATTACAACAGGAATAATGGCTATGGCATTTATAGGTTTTTCAGGAATAGTATCTATATCATAGGAGGCGAATATGCAAACAATATTATTAACAGTTGTTGTCGTCTCTGTTATTTCAGCTATATTAGCACTAATATTAACATTTGCTGATAAATATATTGCAGATTATGGAGAAGTTAATCTTGTAATTAATGGAGAGGAACCATTGATTGTAGAAGGTGGAGATAGTCTTCTTACAACTTTAAGACAACAAAAAATATTTATACCATCAGCTTGTGGAGGTAAGGCAACTTGTGGATACTGTAAAGTAAAGGTCTTATCAGGTGCTGGACCTATACTAGCAACAGAATTACCTTTTTTATCAAAAGAAGAACAAGCTGAAAATACAAGACTTTCATGTCAAGTAAAATTAAAGCAAGATATGACAATTGAAATTCCAGAAGAATTATTTAATGTTAGAGAATATGATGTAACAGTAGAAAGCATAGTTGATGTTACTGATAAAATAAAAAGAGTAAGATTTAAATTGCCGGAAGGAGAAACTATAAAGTTTAAACCGGGTCAGTATGTTCAAATTATGGCACCAGCTTATGAAGGAAATGACGAAGAAGTTTATAGGGCATATTCCATTGCTTCATCAGCTTTAGACCATAACCATATTGAATTATTTATAGGATTTGCTGGTGGTATTGGTACAACCTATGTGCATAAATACTTAAAAGTCGGAGATATAGTAAAACTCAATGGACCTTATGGTGATTTCTATTATCAAGATGGTGAAGGAGAAGTATTATTAGTTGGTGCAGGTACAGGAATGGCTCCTTTGCTTTCAATACTTTATCATCTAAGGGATAATAAGGTTGAGAGAAAGGTTAGAATGTTATTTGGAGCAAGAACTCCGGATGACTTATTTGCACTCGAAGAAATGAAAATGTTTGAAGAAGAATTACATGACTTTAAATTTATGCCTACCTTATCTAGGGTAACAGAAGAAATGAATTGGCAAGGAGACACAGGGCGTGTTAATAATTCTATAGAAAAATATGTTGAAAAGGGCGAGAACTTAACTGCATATTTGTGTGGAAGTCCTGTTATGATTGAATCTATTAAGGAATCTCTAGCTGAAAAAGATATTCCAGAAGATCATATTCACTACGATGCTTTTTAAAAGTTAATATCTAAATTGTATAGTGGAACTTAATTAATAATTGTTCCACTATATTTTTGCTTAGTTAATAAACAATTATGCTATAATATATTTGGGGGTGAGATAATGATAGATATACTATTTAATAAGGTAAAAGAAAATGGTGTTGTTTGTGTCGGTCTTGATACTTCTATGGACTATATTCCTGAAAAAATATTATCTGATGGAAGAAATCCAGATAATGCTCTCTTTAACTTTAACAAAGGAATTATTGATTCAACAAAGGATATAGTGGCTTGTTATAAGGTACAAATAGCCTATTATGAAGCCTATGGAATTGAAGGGCTAATGGCTTATAAAAAAACACTTGAATACTTAAGAGATGAAGGGTTAATATGTATAGCAGACATTAAGAGAGGAGATATCAGCACAACAGGGAAAATGTATGCTAAAGCTCATTTTGAAGGGGATTTTGAGGCTGATTTTATTACAATTAATCCTTATATGGGGCTTGACAGTATTGAGCCTTTTATTGACTATATTGAAAAAAATAATAAGGGATTATTTGTACTGCTGAAAACTTCAAATCCTGGAGCAAGAAACTTTGAATATTTAGAATCTCAAGGAAAACCTATATATTATCATATTGGTGATAGGGTATTAGAAATTTCAAATAAATTTATTGGTAAGTCAGGCTATTCAAGAATAGGTTTTGTAGCTGGTGGTACTGATGCTAAAGATGCGAAAGAGATAAGAGAAAGATATGAAAATTCTTTTTTACTTGTGCCAGGTTATGGTGCTCAAGGTGGAAAAGCTGAAGATATAAAATCCTATCTAAAAGAAGGAAATGGAGCTATCGTAAATTCTTCAAGGGGTATTATTGCTGCCCACCTAAAAGAGGAAACAAAATTAGAGTTTGATGAACTTGCTAGAGAAAAAACTTTGATGATGAGAAAGGATTTAGGATATGAAGGAAACATATAAAGATGGTGTTATACTAAAGAATAAAGAAATATTCCCAAATATTTTCTTAATGAGTTTAGACATAAAAACTGAAGCAAAATCAGGGCAATTTTTTATGCTAAGAACAGGTGATACGTTGGACCCCTTATTACCACGCCCTTTATCTATTACTTCCACAAGGAATGGTTGTACTGCATTTCTATATGAAGTTAAGGGTAAGGGAACTAATTTAATTTCAAGGTTAAATGTGGGTGAAAAGATTAAAGTTTTTGGTCCTCTAGGCAGTGGTTTTGAAATACCTAGAAAAGGTAAAATGGCGATTGTTTCAGGTGGAATTGGTATTGCACCAATGTTATCTCTAGTTGAAGAGTTAGGAAAATTATCTGATACAGATTTATATGCAGGTTTTCGAACTGGTTCATATCTAATTGATTATTTAAATCCTCTTGTTAAAAATGTTTTTATTGCAACGGAGGATGGAAGTGTTGGTGAAAAGGGATTGATTACAGATATTTTTAAACCGGAAGGTTATGACATGGTATTTACTTGTGGTCCGGTTCCAATGATGGAGACAGTTTATAAAAAAACTAAGGGGATTGTTCCAGTTCAAATTTCTATGGAAAGAAGAATGGCTTGTGGTTTTGGTGCTTGTTTAGGTTGTAGTATAAAAACCTCTAAGGGAATGCGACGAGTATGTAAAGAGGGACCAGTATTTTGGGGTGAGGAGGTTTTCTATGGATAGTTCAGTTAAATTTTTAGGGACAATATTTAAAAATCCAGTTATAGTAGCTTCTGGTACCTTTGGTTTTGGTAGGGAATATGAAGACTTTATTGACCTTTCAAAATTAGGTGGAATCTCAACAAAGGGTCTTACATTAAATCCTAAAGATGGAAATGAAGGAACAAGAGTGTTTGAGACATCTAGTGGTATGATGAATAGTATAGGACTTCAAAATCCTGGTGTTAAGTCCTTTATAGAAAATGAATTGCCAAACATGTTAACCTATAACACTGAAATTCTGGTTAATTTAGGTGGAAATACAATTGATGAGTACCTTAAAGGTATTGAGTTATTAAATAAAACAAATATTAAATTTATTGAGCTTAATATCTCTTGCCCAAATGTTAAAGAGGGTGGTATGGCTTTTGGGATAAAGGAAGAAGATATTTTTGAAATAGTATCTGAAGTTAGAAAAGTATCAAAGAAAAAACTTATAGTCAAGCTTTCTCCCAATGCAGAAGATATCACAAGAGCTGCTTTAGCTGCAGAAAGGGCAGGAGCAGATGCCTTATCTCTAGTTAATACCTTTAGTGCTTTGGCTATAGATATAAAGAGAAGAGTAGCCATATTTAATAATATAAAGGCTGGATATTCAGGTCCTGCTATTAAACCAATAGCATTAAGAATGGTTTATGATGTAGCAAAAACTGTAAGTATACCCATTATGGGTATAGGTGGTATTGTAACTGCTTATGATGCAATAGAATTTATTATGGCAGGTGCAACTCTAATACAAGTTGGAACGGCTAACTTTATTGATCCGAAAATTACTTTAGAAATTATTGATGGTATTAATAATTTTATGGAGGAAGAAGGGATTAAAGAATTAAAGGAAATAAGAGGAATTATTTGATATGAAAGAGCGAGGACAAAGAAATAAAGTCCTCGCTAAATTTTTTACAATTGATTATTTACTTCTTCTTCACTTGCCTTCATAGCTTCTAAGGTCTTCTCTAAGAGTTCATCTAATGTCCAATCTAATTTTTCAGCACCATTTGCAATTACATCTCTATCACATCCGGCAGCAAATTTTTTATCCTTAAATTTCTTCTTAATACTTTTTAGCTCCATATCTTGTACACTTTTAGATGGTCTCATAAGGGATGCCGACCAAATCAAACCAGTAAGTTCATCTGTTGCATATAAGATTTTTTCCATTTGATGAACAGGTTCAACATCTGAGCAAATACCATAACCATGTGAAAGAATCGAATTAATCATATCATCACCTACACCAGCTTCTTTCAAAATTAAAGGTGTATTTTTTAAGTGTTCATCTGGATATGTGCCAAAATCAACATCATGTAATAAGCCAACCATTGCCCAATAATCAACATTATCCTCGTAGCCTAATTCTTTAGCAAAGTATTTCATAACTCCTTCTACAGTAAAAGCATGCCTTAAATGAAATTCTTCCTTGTTATATTTTTTTAGTAATTCAAGGGCAGTTTCTCTAGTTATCATATTATCACTCCTTTTGATTATATATACCTATTTAATCAAGTATTATTCATTCCATTTATCAAAAGTAATTTGCAGGTTGATTTTTTCTCCCCCTCTAATAACCACTAAATCTTTGGTTTCATTTAATTTAAAGGCAGAAATTACTTTTCGTAATTCTTCAATTGAATTAATTTTTTTACCATCTAAAGAAACTATTACATCATGTTGCTTAATTCCAGCCTTGTCTGCAGGTGAGTCATCTAAAACTTCCATAACTATTAAGCCTTCATCAATATTGAATTTAATATTGTTATTTTCTTCATATTGTTTGACAGAAAATCCACCTATACCAAATAATACATTTCTTAAATCACCAGTTTCAAGTTTTGGAATCAAAGACTTAACGCTATCTATAGGTATTGCAAATCCAAGACCTTCTACTCCGGCTGAACCTGCTTTAATTGTATTAATACCTATAACTTGTCCTTTAGCATTTAATAATGGACCACCGCTATTTCCTGAATTAATTGCAGCATCTGTTTGAATTAAATTATTCATTTCATTAGTTTTAACTGTTGGAATATTAAACCCAGAAAAAGGATTTCCACTTTCTATTTGTGTTTGAACAGAAACATTTCTTCCTAGTCCGGATACTATCCCTTGGGTTACAGTGCTTTTGAAGTTTACATCAATAGGATTTCCTATAGCAATAACAGTATCTCCAACTTCCAATTCTGAAGAATTTCCAATTTCTGCCGGAGTTAGAGGATATGGTGGATTAATTTTTAATAAGGCCACATCATTGTCAGGGTCATTCCATACTAATTCTGCAATATATCCTGAAACCTTTTCATCATTAGGGTCTGCTTCCCCTGAAAATATAATATCTTGTCCATCAAGAAAAACTCTTATATTTCTTCCGTTTCCAAAGGATATAACATGGGAGTTTGTAAGGATAAAACCATCTTTAGAGACAATTACTCCAGAACCCATACCATTGGATACTGATTGCCCAAAAAGCCAATTATTTTTTACTTCTACTGATGTTACCGCCACCACAGAAGGTTGGGCCTTTTTAGCAACAGCTTTTGCAATATTATCAGTACTTCCTTCAATTACAATTGTTTCTTTATTGGCTTTGGAAATATCGTAAACTTCTTCTTTAAAAATTCTAAATGTCCAATAACTTCCAGTAAAGCCACCAAGTAAAGCAACTATTAATAAAATTAAAGTTTTTGCCAAAATACCTTTGCCTTTTTGTGGTTTATTATTTTTTTCTTCCTCAACTTCTTTTTTAGGAAAATTGTCTGTGTAATAACTTTCTGTATAACTAACAGAATTATCTTCATATGGATCTTGATAGTAGTTCATATAAAAATCTCCTTTCTTATTTTATAAGTAAATTATATTTTTTAAAAATGTAAGAATTGTGTGAATGAGATGTGAAATTTAATAAATAATGGTATAATATAATAAAAGGAAGTGGTAATATTAAAATATTTTTGGTAGAAGATGATGAGAATTTAAATATACTCTTGAAAACATACTTGGAAAAGGAATCCTATGAAGTTGTGTCTTTTTTAAGAGGTGATGATGCATTAACTGCAATTGGAGAGAATCCTGATTTATGGATTTTAGATATAATGTTACCGGGCTTGGATGGATATAGTCTATTAAGAAAAATAAAGGAAATAAAGGATACACCTGTTATTTTTATTTCTGCAAGGGATGCAGACATAGACAGGGTAGTGGGACTTGAAATAGGTGCGGATGATTATATTAGTAAGCCTTTTTTGCCTAGGGAACTTGTTTTAAGAGTTAAGAAGCTATTTAATAATAAAATTAATAATCATGCAAATAATGGGTTATTAATTAATGAAGAGAAAAGAATTATTGAAGAAAATGGTGCAAGAATTAATCTTACTACGAAAGAGTTCGATTTACTACTCTATCTGTATAAAAATAAGGATATTGCTCTTTCTAGAGACCAAATATTAAATGCTGTTTGGGGCAATGATTATTTTGGTTCTGATAGGGTTGTAGATGACTTAGTAAGAAGACTTAGAAATAAAATTTCAAGCTTAAAGATAGAAACTATTTATGGGTATGGGTATAGATTAAATGATGAAGAATAGACCTATTGCAATTCAAATTTTATTTACATTTATAGTTTTTATTTTATTTCTTTTGGCAGGGATTTCTATTTGGCTACCTATAGAGTTAAAAATATTTTTTACAAATGAAGCTTTTGAAACAATTAAGCTGTCTCAAAAACTTTTTATAAGTCGTTTTGAAGGACAATATTATAAAGATTTTATCCAGCCTGATCTGATGCTTGATTTTGACGATGATAATTTAAGAAAAGTTAATCATATTATTGTTCGAGGAGATAAAACATACTTAATTAAATATCCAGATCCAGATGTTTTAAAGAAAATGATAGAAGAGGGGAGAAATCAAAAAGAGGAAAGCAAGAGCTATAATTTAAAAACAGATAATAATAATATGTTTTATGTCATTTCTAAAACTAAAATTTATGAAATAGATTCATTAATTATTTCTTACCTTACAGAAAATTATACTGAGTCTCTCTCAAAAACTCTTTTTTCAAAAATAATTATTATTTCAATATTTTCAGTTGTTTTTGCTTGGATTCCTGCTTTAATATTAGCAAAAAGGATTTCTAAACCAATAGAAATATTAGAAAAAAATGTTCAATTAATCTCAAAAGATATTAAACAAGAGGTATTGAAACTTGATAGAAAAGATGAGATCGGAAGATTATCAAATGCCATTGAAGAATTAAGACTTGAATTAATTAGAAAAGACGAGGCTGAAAAAAATTTTATACAAAATGTTTCTCATGAAATGAAGACCCCAATAATGGTCATTGAGTCTTATACAGAAGCATTGAAGGATGAAATATACCCTAAGGGAGATTTAAAAGGGTCTATAGATACAATACTTGATGAATCACGATTATTAAAAGATAAGGTTTCTAACCTTTTGATGTATAATAGGTTAGAATTTTTAAAGGGTCATAATTTATTTAAAGAGAATTTAAGATTAGATAAATTAATAGAAGAAAATATAACAAGATTTAAAGCTGAAAGAAGCGACATAGAGGTTAAATTAAATTTAGAGGAAGTAGAATTTGAAGCAAATAAAGAGTCTATTTTATCCTTAATTGAAAATCTTTTAGATAATCAGTTTAGATATGCAAAGAGTTTAATTGAGATTGAATGTTTAATTAGTGAAAATGAAGTTATACTGTCTTTTTTTAATGATGGGCCTGAGATAGAAGGCGATATTTCCAAAATATTTGAAAGATTTAAAAAGGGACCAGATGGGAGGTTTGGATTAGGGTTAGCAGTTGTTAAAAGCGTTTGTGAAAATGAGGGTTTTACCATTGAGATAGAAAATAAAGATGGAGTTAAGTTTGTATTTAAAAAAANTTATAGGAGGCATATATGAAAGTTGAATTTATTTCCCATAGTGGAGTGACTGTAGAAACAGAAGATAATTATTTAATATTTGATTACTATAGAGGGAAATTACCCATTAAAGAAAAGGATACTAGTGTTTTTATTACGCATTTTCATCAAGACCACTTTAATCCTGAAATTTATAAAATGACTGAGAATTCACCAAATGTTGATTATATAATATCAAAAGATGTTGAAAAAAAGAAGAAACATAAAAAAGCTCATGTAATGGGCCCAAATGAGTCAATAAGAGTAAACGATTTAAAGATAAGTGCTTTTGATTCAACAGATGAGGGCTTATCTTTTCTTGTTGAAGTGGATGGAAAAAATGTATTCCATTCCGGAGACCTAAACTTGTGGATTTGGGAAGAAGATACAGAANCAGAAAGAGAAGAAATGACCAAAAAATTTAATAAAATAATTTCTGAAATAAAAGGAAATATGGTAGATCTTGCTTTTTTCTTAGTTGACTCAAGGTTAGAAGATATGGCTTTGGAAGGCATCAAAATTTTTATTAATGAAATTCAGCCAAAGTTTTTAATACCAATACACTATTGGGATGATTTTAATTCTATGGAAAAATTGGTAAATAAACTAGAAGAAGAAATGCCGAAAATGAATACAAAAATTTTAAAACCTAAGAAAGTTAATGAGATTATTGAGATATGAGATTTATTGATACCGATTGGTGGGAACTCTTGGAAGAAGAATTCAAAAAACCATATTACAAAAACTTAAGAGAAATATTAATCAAAGAATATAGAAATAAAACAGTCTATCCAGATATGTATTCAATATATAGAGCTTTAAACTTAACTTCTTACAAAGACACTAAAGTATTAATATTAGGACAAGACCCATATCACGGAAGAGGGCAGGCCAATGGTCTTGCATTTTCTGTAAATGAAGGAATTCTTTTGCCCCCGTCCCTTAAAAACATTTATAAGGAGCTTGAAAATGATTTAGGAATAAAAAAACATTCCGGAGACCTGACATCATGGGCAAAAGAGGGTGTTTTATTGTTGAATGCTTCATTAACTGTTAGAGAAGGAGAGGCAAATTCACATAAGTCTTTGGGATGGTCTAATCTAACTGATAAGATTATTCAGTTGTTAAATTTTAAAAAAGACCCAGTTGTATTTATATTATGGGGGAATGATGCAAGAAGCAAAAAAGTTTTTTTAAATAATCCAAACCACTTAATTTTAGAATCTGTTCATCCAAGCCCATTATCTGCAAGCAGAGGTTTTTTTGGGTCAAAACCTTTTTCAAAAACTAATAATTTTTTTATTAGTAAGGGTTTATCACCAATTGAATGGTAGAGAGGAGTTATATAATTGAATAGTACAGAGATAAAAGAAATTATGGATTCTCAAAAGAACTTTTATAGATCAGGACAAACAAGGGAAATAAACTTTAGAATAAAAATGCTTACTAAATTAAGAGAGAGTATTTTAAATTATGAATCCCATATATTGGATGCTCTTTATAAGGACTTAGGCAAGTCTCCAGCTGAAAGTTATATGACTGAGGTTGGAATGGTTCTTAAGGAAATATCTTTTGCTTTAAAGAATATAAATAAATGGACTAAAGATGAGCATACTATGCCAAGTATTCTGACATTCTTATCAAAAGATATAATAAGAAGAGAGCCTTACGGAACAGTTTTAATTATATCTCCATTCAACTACCCTTTTTATTTAAGCTTTATTCCAACAATTTCTGCAATTTCTGGAGGAAACACTATTGTTCTTAAAGTATCAAAATTTAGTAATAATACTTCACAAGTTATTAAAAAAATTGTAGAAGATGCTTTTGACCCGTCATATATAAAGTGCATATGTGGAGAAAGGGTTTCGGGTCAAGAACTTACAAAGCAAGCCTTTGACTATATTTTTTTCACAGGCTCAAGCTCTGTAGGTAAGGAAGTAATGAAAGCAGCTTCAGAAAACCTCATTCCTGTAACTCTGGAACTTGGAGGTAAAAGTCCTGTATTTGTTGATAAAACTGCCAATTTAAAAGATACAGCTGAGTCTATAATATGGGGGAAACTTACAAATGCAGGAGAGACCTGCATTGCACCTGATTATTTATTGGTCGACAAGTTAATTAGTGAGGAGTTAATTAAAGAATTAGAACTAGCTATCGAAAGAATGTACGGACAAGATATAATTAATAATCCAGACTATTCTCGAATTATTAATGAGAAACATGTTGAAAGAATTGAAAATATTTTGGAAAGAGATAAAGAATTTATTATTTATGGTGGAAAAATAGATAAGGAAAAAAGATTTGTTTCACCAACTTTGCTAAAATTAAATGATTATAATGCCGCTTCTATGGAGGAAGAACTTTTTGCACCGGTATTGCCTATTATTGAATACGATGTATTGTGTGATTCTATATCATATGTGGTAAATAATGCAAAGCCACTAGCATTATATATTTTTTCAAAAGATACGGACTACACAAATAAAATTATTAATGATATTGATTCTGGTGGAGTTACAGTTAATGATGTAATGACACATATTATAAATCCTAGACTTCCCTTTGGTGGTGTAGGTATGTCTGGCATGGGATATAGTGGTGGAAAGCATGGTTTTGAAACTTTTACAAGAAAGAGAGCTATTTCTATAAGAAAATATAATTTTACCAAATTTATTCAATACCCACCATTAAAAAAAAGCACAATTAGTTTACTGAAAAAATTTATGAAGTAATGAATGGAGAAAATAGATGAAGAAACTTATAGAAATTGTGATTATCTCTATTATAATTTATATTATTCAACTTACTAATATATTTGAGAATATTCATG
>JGI24712J26585_10002988_pt1 | contig 13548 bp, 10 predicted proteins | sample BioPla3DNA2_FD_26585 | JGI IMG/M metagenome (IMG submission 26585) | reverse complement strand
TTTAATCTTTGATCCCGATAAAATTTAGTTTGAAAGATTTGTAAATAACTTTCAGTATTAATAGATTTAATTTCATATTCAGTTAATGGCAATAAATATTGATCATTAGCAAACATATTTTCTTGTAATTTTGCTAGTGTAATAGAATCGATTCGTTTAATATTTTGTAGATTAAACTTATATAACTCATTTTCTATTTGATTCATCACAAAATCTGGTGTCGCAATCCATATTTGTAGTAACTCTTTGTCCAAAGTAGAAAGTTTACTAGCATAGGATTCAAGTTCATAAACAGGAAAATTTTTTAGCAAACTTGGATTTTCTTCCAAACTAGTAACTAAAAAGCCCAAAAATTCAATAGGTAACTTCCCTTTAACCATAGCTTTATATACTGCAAGCGCTGTTCCTTGCGCCCCATAAATCATAACTTTTTGCAAATAAACTTCCCCACTTTCTATCTGTTTACTTCACAAATAATTTTCCCCATAAATTCATCCAAATTCTCTATTGATAAAACATCCAAATTCTCTATTATTGTATACTCTTTAGAAAATAGTCCTAATAACAAATCATAGATTGTTATTTCAGCTTGCCATTCTAATGGCTGCCAACAAAGTTGATTCATCGTTAGGCAGTAATTACGAATTTCATCATGACACTCTTTAAGTACTTGAAGTTGTTGTTGACTTCTATTTTCCATAGCAAACACGGGCTGGCCTTGATTATCAAAATTTAAAACAGTTGGTTCAAATGAAGTGATAATATTCTCCAAGAAATAATAGTAGTTATAAATATTCACATTGGTTAAATAATCCGATTGGCTTACACACATAGAAGAAATCTGAAGATTATTTAAATAATCAACTGTTGGTTTTCGTTTTAAAAAATATAGACCTTCAAATTCAGTAGACAATAATCGTTCTAATGAATACTGAACACTGCCCATTGCTACCAAATCAACTAATCCCACTGATTGTTGTAAAATAGCCGCAAATGATTCGGCATATTTTAAATAGTTTTGTCGTTCTTTTTGACAAGCAACTAGTAATTGTTGATAGTCACTAGCAGTTAAGTTTTCTCGATTCGTTTCTTCATCAAATACTACCCCAAAACGAGCAGCTATCATTTTATGAAATGGTCGATCATCTGGAAAATCAAAAATACGATTAAAATCTATTTTATTTTCGGTTGCTGCTATCATCGCCGATCTTCTAGATGTATAAAAATAGTGGGCTTTAGGTATAGTTAACTGATTAAATATACGCTGACTTTCTTCATAAATTTGTTTTAATAGATAGCCATCTCTAGAAGGAAAAATAATCTGAGATAAATTTTTTTGAATACTTGTTTGTATTAACCAAAGATTATATTTAAAAATTATTGGTGCTAAAATTAACTGCACTAACTCTTGCGTATTACGAATATATAGCTTTCCGTATTGCCCATATTTATCAAAAGGATTATTGTAGGCATTTACAGCAAAATTAGCAAGAACAATTTTTTCTTCTAGACTTTTGGCTTTTTCTAATAAAAATGAGTAGCAACTATATTCTAGCATCTCAATCGGTTTATAAATTTGATAACTATCTATTTCCAAATGCTTCGCAGCTTGAATATCTGCATAAAAATCATCTCCAATATGTAAACAATCACTTGGCAAAAGATTATTTGCAAGTAAATATTCATCAAACAATCCTGTAGCTTTTTTTTTATTATAGTCACAGGAAACCAACAAATCTTTATATGAATCAATAGACAAAGCATGCAATATATCAGATAAAATATTTTTAGGTAGATACATATCAGAAATAAGATAAACATCTTTACCTAAAGAAATACATTCATTTAAAATTTGACACATATTCTCTCGACGAATAAGATATTGCTTCTCCACTTCAATTTCACAATTCAACCATTGAGCAGCTTGTTTAGCTGTCAGATGATAATGCTGTTGAATCAGTTGATAAATTTGTTCAATTGTTGGTTGATAATCTACAATGCTGACTTCTAATTGGTGGCGAATTTGGGCAAAATCATTTGGTAGATTATATTTTTTCTGCATAATTTCAAAAATATCTGCCGGTCTGAGAACTTTACGGGTAATTAACGTATCAAAAACATCAAAGCTAATCGCTTTCGCTTGGATAATTTTTTCCATCAACTCTGCTTTTTTTAGAGAAAAACAGCTATGATGTTGTAATACAAAATCGTTTTGATCTAATCTTTTTCCTTCTATATTAAAAACTGGAATCTGGTTTTCTTTGGCAAATTGTTCAATTCTACGATAGATAATATTAACTACTGAATTTCTAGCAAGAATAATGATTATGGGATTAGGTAATTGACTGACTTCCTCATAGGATAGTACCTTATACCCCCATAGTACTTCGCCTGTTTTTTGTTGATCCATTAAGCCAAATATTTTACCTTTTGGAATTCTTTCTAATAAAAATTGTGTACGTACACCTATTCCGTAAATTACAATATTGCTATTTTTTAATTCATAAAAATGTTTATTAAATTGTCGCAATATCTCTTGATCTTCAAGCTTCATCACATTCCTCACAATTTTCAAAATATGTTAGCAAATCTTCCACAGTATATAATTTGGCTGTAGTTTTAGTTTTTAAAAAATCTTTTACCTGTTCGTATTCATAATTAGTAATGATAATTGCATCAACATTGGAAATATTTTCCTCAGGTCTTTTAATACATAGACTACCTAACTCAATGATATGTCGATCAATTCCAAAGCTAATCGGTATACGTTCTTCTAAACATTGCATATAAAGCTGATGACCTAACATCGCTAAGCCATAAATTGCTAAACTGGACAAATTATTTTCTTTCATAAATTTTTTCAAACAAAATCTTTGCTTACGTTGAATGCTTAACCATCTGTTTAACCACTCCATATATTGTTTGTACTTAATATTGTTCTGCTGAAGATTATAAATTTCACCATTCTCTTCCATGATTTTTTTATTTTCAATACCTTTATTAAAATTTCTTCGATTTTGTATACACTTTTTAGCCCGATTTATTTGTTCTAAATAAGCATATTTATTTCTCTTATCAGGTTCTAAATACATTCCTTCTCCCCATTCATTCCATGCATTGATGAATAAAAAATGATTTTCACATTGAATACTTTTTATCATCGATTGTACTAAACCAGTAAAAAATTCTTGCTCATTATTATTAATCAATACCTTTCCCTTATTTCCTCGCCTAGGTGTATCATCAAAACCAGTAAATGCCATAAAATATGTTTTTGCACCTAAAAATCCTTGTTTATTTAGGGAATTCTTCCATATATCCGACGTATCATAGCAAACTGTTCCATTATGAATTTCTACTTTACCTTGATTATATAAATCAACCATTGATGTAGTAGGTTCATGAATCAACGATGCATCAAAATCCAAACCCACTGCGCTAACATCTTCACCTATAATATACAAACCTTCAAGGCCATTATCTATAGCCAATTCTTGCCAAAATTTAATCATATAATTCAAATTAGGTATATCTAATGGTTTATATATGATGAAGACCGGTTTATCTAAATATCTAATGTAACGTTTATCTTTAAAAAAAGGCAATAAATAATCAAAGTGTGCTTTCCATTCAGTTTTTGTTCCATAATTCTGTTTTGCTAAAATTGATTTAGAATTGCAACTACTGCTTGATACTGTCGACCAGTGATTACCTGGAATATTACTCCATGAACTTACCCATGACTCATTTGCCCAGTTAAAGCAAAAAGGCATATCAATTTCTGGATGATTTAATAAATTTTCAGCAGGCTTTTCCAATTCTAACTGACCATTTTCAAAATAGTAATGATAAAAACAAAAGCCATCAATTCCATATTTCTTTGCTAAATCAGCTTGCCAACGCATAGTTTCAACTTTACTCAAATCATAATAATTATCATTCAGTGGATACCAAGGTGCCTGATGATTTTCAAAATATCTTTTACTCTGCTTTAATGCTGTCCACTCTGTAAAACCTTTTCCCCACCACTCATTATTATGGATAGTTTCATGAAATTGAGGTAAATACATAGCAAGTATTTTGGGTAACATTTTACTCATGATTTCCTCCTAAAAAAATCTCTTTTATCATAATAAATAATAATTATCATCTATATCTTCATAAACTAGATAGAAATAGTAATTTAGAAATATTTTCTAAAAATCTCTGTGCTGAAAAATACTTCTTATAAACTTTATAACCTTCTTCAAGATCTAATTGTACTTCTCCACGACACATTATATCTAACATTTCAGCCAACATTTTGCTATTTTCATTCTCAAAAATCATTGCAATTTCTGGATTTAAATATCTAGACAATCCTGTATTATTAGAAATTACCAAATATTTCTTATTCATTAATGCCTCTATTCCTGACATAGAAACAGTCTCAAATCTAGATGGTACAATAACTCCAAAAATTTCATCATAAATATTTATCAATTCATCCTGAGTAACTTCTCCTTTATACAGAACATTTTTCAACTTATTTATTCTTTCTATAACTTTACAACCATATTCATCATTTAAATATCTACCTAAAATCCAAAACTCACAATCCTTTTCTTCCATTAAAGAAACAGCATCTAAAAAAATATCATAACCTTTTATCGGTGATAAATAACCAGATAGAATAAATATTTTTTTCAAGCTATTTTTTTTTCTATCTTTATGCCAGCCCAAAATTGGAATATGTAATATGTCGCAATTAATATTTGGATAAAATTCATTAAAAATTTTTTTAGCAGCATCGCTAGCCAATGCAATTTTTATATTACTTTCAGAGGTTAAAGCTGGTAATCCTTCACTCAATTTAACTTTTTCATAACATTCTCTTGCTTCGTGAATCCACCATAACGTTAATTTACTTTTAGGTAAGATACTCAACATTTTATACATTAAAAAAGTATTAACAATATAACTATCATATTTTTTTATAAAAGATAATTTTTCTAAATCAGAATACTGTAAATAGGGATATAAATATATATTAATCCCCATATTATTCAGTTGTTGAATATACTCTATATTTCCAGAAACAGCAGCGATAGAAACTCGAATATTTTTTGATTTCAACAATAGTAAAGCATTTTGTAAAGCAATCGTTGAGCCATCAAATTGAATATCATAAGTAAATGCCAATATTGATTTTTTAGAATCAATATTTTCAGAATTGTGACCAAAAAATTTTATTTTCTCCCCAGAAAAATTTTCTAGAAATTCATGTACTGATGTAATTTTTTTTTTAGATATTCCTAAAAGTGATAATTGTTTTTTTATTTCTTTAATATATGTATTAGTTATGATAACCTTGTCAAATTCGACCTCTTGGAGATATTCTGGAGCAAAAACATAAAAATCATCAACTTTCTCCCCTATAATACTAGTATTATTATCTATTATTCCTAGTATTTCTATGTTTTTTAAATTAATAATTCTTTGATAAAATTCTCTATACAGCTTTCCAGCCCCAAATAAAAATACTTTCAATTTAAATCACCTAAACTATTTCAATGCTCTGTATAATACTACATGAATCTATTCCCTCATTTTGCAGATTAATTAATACGTCAGATATTTTTTCTTCAGAAAGTGCAATAACCAATTGTTTAGGTTCCTCAATATTTAAATAATCTTGAAAAGAAATGATTTTAATTTCATTCAAATATTTTCCAATCTTACTTTCATCCCTATCAATATAACTAGTAATATTATTCTTTAAATAGTTATATGCTCGATTACCAAATTCTCCAGCTCCATATACATATATTGGTATATCGCTATTAATCTTTCGCAATAATGATATAGTTGGGAAAACATTCTCCAGTATTTTTCTATCCTCCGAGTTCGACATACAATATGGAACCATCTCCAATACCAATTGTCTTTTTAAACTTTCATTGGTTAAATTATTAATTAATTTACTAAAATATTTTTTTCTCAACTTATAAAGTTGTTGCTTTATTTCTTTTAGCCTAGATCCTGTCAAACTATTCTCATGATAACGATAATTATATAAAATGTGATTAATTCTACCAATTAGACCGTAATGTAACCTAATTCGTAACCAATATTCATAATCTTCTACTAAAAACCATTGAGTAGAATAAATGCCCAAATCAGTTATTACTTGTCGCTTATACATAAAACAAGCTCCTACACATGCTTGATAAAAAATTAACTGATTATCATACAAAGGAAACTTTCCAATTATATTACCTTTTTCGTCAATACTGTTCATTCCAGCACAAACCATAGGATATTCAGGATTTTGATTTAAAAAATTAACCATTTCTTCTAGTGCTGAAGGTAAATAATAATTATCATCAGATGTCCAAGTTAAATATTCTCCCTTAGCCTGTTCAAAACCAATATTTAAAGAATTAGGCAATTTCTGATTTACCTGATTATGAATAATCCGAATCCTTGCATCTTTATCTGCATATTTTTGAACAATTTGTGGAGTATGGTCTGTTGAGCAATCATTCACAATAATTAATTCCCAATCACTAAATGTCTGTGATAAGATGCTCTCAATAGATTCATTAATATATTTTTCGCCGTTATAAGTTGGCAAAACTATTGATACTTTTGGCATAATTCAGTCTCCAGCATATATTTTTTTATCACATCTACAATTCGTTCAGAAGCTAAGCCATCTCCATAAGGATTATTTATCAAGCTTACTTTCTGATAATAGTTAACATCTGTTAGTAATCGATTAGCTTCAAAAAAAATTCTCTCTATATCTGTTCCTACTAACTTAAGCGTTCCAGCAGTCACTCCTTCTGGCCTTTCTGTGGTATCACGCATTACTAACACAGGTTTTCCTAAAGAAGGAGCTTCTTCTTGAATGCCCCCACTATCTGTCATAATAAAGTAACTATTATTCATTAAATTATGAAAGTCTACTACATCTAGAGGTTCGATTAATTTAATTCTTTCATGATTGTTAAATACATCAACAGCTATTTCTCTTACTTTAGGATTTTTATGCATAGGATAAACTACTTTCACATCTGGATGAGTTTCAACTATTCTTTTGACAGCTGTAAAAATTTGCTTCATAGGCTGTCCGATGTTCTCTCGACGATGTGTTGTTAGTAAAATTCCTTTGCTACCTTCTAGCCAATCAATTAAGGGATGTTTGTAGTCATTTTTGACAGTGGTTTTTAGTGCATCGATAACAGTATTTCCTGTAACAAAGATAGAAGTTTCATTTTTTCCTTCTTTAACTAACTGTTTTTTTGCCAAATCTGTTGGAGCAAAGTATAGTCGACTAACTAAGTCAATCGCTTGACGATTATATTCTTCTGGATAGGGTGAGTTTAAATCATAGGTCCTTAAGCCTGCTTCCACATGTCCAACAGGAATTTGATGATAAAAAGCCACCAACGAAGCCACAAATGCCGAAGTTGTATCTCCATGAACTAGGACTAAATCTGGCTTTTCTTTAGAGAATACTTTATCTAATCCATTTAATAATTTATTTGTCAAACTAGATAATGTTTGGTTATTTTGCATAACTGCTAGATTATAATCTGCTTTTAAATCAAAAATTTGCATGACCGGCAGTAACATCTCTTTATGTTGACCAGTTAAACAAACGATTGTTTGCAATGTTGGTTGGCTTTTTAAGGCATTTATCACAGGACACATTTTAATCGCCTCAGGTCTCGTGCCAAATATAACCATTATCTTCATACAATTCACACTCTCTTACTTAACATCCGCAACCCATGCATAGAATAGACCATTTGCTTTTGTATCATCATAGCTAATATTCTTCTCAACTTTTACATCTAGACAAAAACTAGATAATAGTTTAACTAATTTCTTTTCATCAAACCATTGTTCCCACTCTTCGATTTCAAAAAAACCGTATCTATCTGCATTTTTATCTACAATAATTATTTTGCCATTCGGTTTAGTTACTCTTGCCAATTCAGCAATAGCATTTTTTATATCAATCGCATGTTCTAAAGCTTCACAACAATAAACATAGTCAAAATAATTGTCTGGATACGGAATATTGGTCAAACTTCCTTGACGCATCTCAATAGGTAAATCTTCCATATAAGACATTACCGTAGTAGATAAATCTGTCGCATAAAATTGATTATCAGGAAATTTATCTATCAAATTACGCAAATATCTTCCCTTACCACAACCAATATCTAGTATTTTTTTACCATTTGAGCATTCACCAAAGATAGTCTGTTCTACAATCTGATATCTACCATCTTTCTCATCAATACTATCCATGAATATAGAAGCTTGTTTTTCAAACAGGCATTTATTTTTATAATATAAAGCATCTAAAAAATATTTATTGGCCCAGCTGATTTCATCTTGTGGGAAATAGGTAGGATTCTCGTTGCCATTATAGATAGATAAATAACTTCCAAACCATCCACCTGATTCATTTTGAAGCTTACATGCATAGTTAAAAGCTTTAGTTCCTAAATCTAAGTTACCCAATTTAAACCAGACAAGTGCTAATTGGAACATCCCAGTAGAGCAAACCCAATCCACATTAGAATAAGCAGGTATCTCTCCGTTTTCTTTTTGATATTTAGCTACATTCTCCATACATTTTGTTGCTAATTCCAATTCACCCAAGTCAACTAACGCCTCCATGACGTATGCGTAAAAATGTGAAAGTAAACTAAATGAGCAAATTTCATCTAAATATTTTCCTTCATAATATGTTAAAACTTGTTTAACTTTATCTTGATATTCAGATTTTGCATAGATCTTTCCCGCTTCCAACAACGGAGACAGGCAATACAGATGGATTAATTCTATGTGTATAGATTCATTGCCCCAAGCATTTTCATCAGGAGTTACTAAACGTCCCTCATCTGTCATACAGCTTAATATCCATTCACAGCCCGCGATAATACATTGATCAATTTCCTGTTTTTCTTGATAAAATGGTCTGATAGCAATTAAGCCTTTTAAAATCTGTGCAGAATCAAAAATATAAGGAGACTCATCAAAGGTATCATACCAAGAGCCGTCTTCTTTTTGAATTTGACATAACCATTTAGCATATTGCAAAGCTAAGTCTTTATATCCCCAATTAATTAATGTTGGAATATAGTAGCCAGTTACTTCAGGGTAAGGTTTATTAGTAGCCGTACTATTAATGATTCCTTCATTGGTTATCGTATTTCTTTGAATCCAACCTATTGCTTTTTCATATATTTTCTGATAATCCGTACGTTGACTAATTTTACGTTTTGTCCGTTCAAATTCTATTTCTGTAATTGTTTTCACTTTAATTATCCCATCTAAAACCAATTGTTGCCTTATTTCATCTTGATATTTAGGCGAAACAGAAATAACTAGATTTTGTTCAGTTAATTGTTTTTTCTTATTTTGATAATAATATATAGGTATTCCAAAAAAGTATGTTCCATCTTTTTCACGGTTATTGTCAACAATAAAAGAAACATTCTCTTTTCCTAGAATTGCAAGAGTCTTTTTTGCCCATTCACCCGCACCAAATAAAACGTAGTTCATACTTATCTCCAATCATTTTAATTTATTTTATGTTTATCAATAAATGACTCTATTGGTAGAAAAAAATCATCATAGCATTCTTTAATTTTCTCATCTGACCAATTCCACCACTGAATCTCATTTAATTGTATAATTTGTTCTGGCGTATATCTATATCTAACAATTCTAGCTGGTACTCCCATAACAATAGCATAATCAGGTACATCCTTAGTAATAATTGCACCTGCAGCCGCAATCACACCATTGCCAATATTAGAGCCATTTGTTATTATGACATTCGCTCCTATCCATACATCATTTCCAATAGTAATCCTATTTCTTTTATGTGCCTCACCTTTTGGAATAATCCCTGGAAAATACCAATCTTCCCCCTGGAAATCATCATATTTCATATTTTTATTAAACATATCAGGGGTGTTACAGGTATATAAAAAAGGATGAGTAGAGATATAATCAATTGCATGATTTTCAACCACATCGACTCCCTCTGCAAAACTACAAAAAGAACCTACTGACTCTACAAGCCAGTGATTACATAAACTACCATAGCTATATTTTCCTTGTTTTGTCTTTCTTTTAGCAATTTCAAATTCATATATATTTTTCTCAGGTATATACTCTAAAACAGAAGATTTTAATACCCTATTTAAATGCCAATTTGTAGTGCATAAAATTAAATAAACATTTTGATTTTTATATTTTTCTAATTCGGATAAAGGCTTTATTTTTTTGTTGTATTTACTTAGCTTATTATCCAAAATACATAATGGCCGAATATCGTATACTTTATAAAGCACTTCCTCCACCTGCATTCCAATCTCTCCATATGGAAAAAGAATAAATTCTCGATGATTCAATTCCAATTGTTTTTCAATACACAGCTTTATCTCTTGAGTTAGACTGGTATACATACTATTCCCCCCACAAAAAAACTCCCTGCAAAAATATGCACGGAGTCCTAAAAAATGGTTACTTTGTATTTAACTCATGTGACTCCTTCACATATCAAACGTATCCTTACATCTTTTATTATCGGCAAATTTGAAAAAATTTAAACAAGAAGAGTAGAAAAAATGAAATTTCCTACTCTTTTTTATTATACTTCCAATTGTTTCCAGGTTGTTAGTAATTCTTCAACCATACCTTCAATTTTTTCAACAACTGCCTTGTCCTTTTTAAGATTAGCTAGTACCAGTTGATTATTGATATACTCATATAGCTGGATAAATTGTTGGGCAACCTCGCCGCCGACTTCTTCATTAATGCTATAACGCAATTCAGAAATAATATCTTGCGCTCGAACTAGCTTGTTGTGAGCTAAATTGACATCCTCTTTATCAATTGCTATAACCGCTAATTTTAAATTTTTAATGCAGCCTTCTAACAATAATTCAATCAAGCGCTTTGGTGAGGCTTGCATCACTTCATTTGCTAGATAGTTACTTTGCATTTTTTGATAACTCATAATCTTCTCCTCATATTAGTAATACAATTCTATACCGGATAATTCCTCTAACGGTACATATTTTTTTAAAGCTTGATTCTCTTGATTTAAACGAGCAATCTCTTTAGATAAGCTTGTTTTGCTTTCTTGAGCGGTTTGAATAAATTGTTGATAAGCTTCGATTAATTGATTTAATAATTCTGGATTTAAGTCATTATTATTTTGGGCCGTCAAACGAGTGAATAAGGTATTCACTTCTTCAAATAAAGCAATTTTTTGCTCCAGATCATTTTGCTGATTTATCTTTTGTAATTGATCTAATAAAAGTTGTAATTCAGTATTCACTCGTTATCCTCCTACTTATTTATTGCTAGTTGAAACACCAGCTTGGCTTAAGAAATAATTCATTTGTTCTTCTGCTTGCATCATCGCTGTATCTAATTTAGTAAACATATTGACATAATAAGTCCGTTTTGCAGTCAATTGCTCATCAAAACGACTAATTTGTTTATTTAAATCCTTGATTAAGGATTCAAAGCTATCTGTTCTGCTCTTTAATAAACCACGATTTGTTTGCCCATTTGCACCAACACTGTCTTCTAAATAATTATTTAATAAATCTTGCAGCTTATCCGCGTACCCTTTCGTTTCTGGTGTACCAGCTGTCGTATCCGCTTCTTTACCGTTAAAGAATTCTTGTACAGCGTTTGGATTATCAGTTAAAGCTTTTTTCAGCTTGGTTTCATCTAAGNNCATCGTACCTGATNTATCAATAGAAATTCCAATTTGATTAATTTTTAGTGTACTATCAGCAGGATTGGCTGTGCCGAGACTTCTAAGCTGGCTTTGCAGGCGCATCATCAATGAATCACCAACTAAGGCTCCTTGTTTATTGGTACTAGTCGTATCTGTTGATGTTGTCGGTGTCCCTACATCAATTGAGTCATCAATGAATGAATAGGTGCTGTTATATTGCGCAACAAAATCTTTAACCGCTGTCACTATTTTATCATTATCATTTTCTAGACCTAATCGAACACTATTATCGCCAGTCGTTACTTGTTTTAAGGTAATAGATACACCATCAATTTTATCACTTACTGTATTACTGCTGCTAGTCATATCAATACCATTAATTGAAAATTGTGCGTCTTGACCAGCTTGTGTTTGCGCCTTGGTGCTACTTAGGCCTAATTGATCAGCTATTGCATTATCTACTACACTTAGATTTTTCGCNCCAGTTTCGGTATTACTTAAAACTAAACGACCATCCATCACTACGGCTGAAACGCCTGATTCAGTCGACTGTTTATTAATTTTCNTCGCAATCGTTGCTAAGCTATCTTCGGCAGTAATGGAGAAATCAAAGGTTTTCGCATGACCAGAGCTATCTAGCTTACTAGAGTTAATGGTTAAGGTGCCACTTTGATTTAATGCCTGTTTAGAATCCGTATTGACTTGACTTCCAACCAAACGAGTAGTAGTAGCTAAACGACTGATCTTAACATCGTAAGTTCCAGCAATAGATTGACTATCACCTGAAATCGTCGCAATCGTTTCATCAGATGAAGACACTTTTTTAGTCGTGTAGGTATCTGAATTTGTCAAATCTTTCAGCTTATTCAATAAATTGCTTAAGCGACTACGAACATCACTATAAGCTGATTTTTGCGCTTCAATACTGGATACTTTCGCTTGTGCTCGTAGTTTAGGCACTGATTCTGCTTCAATTAATTTATCGATTTGGTCAGAGCCAATTCCACTATACGATCCTAAAGTACTGCTTACTCCTGAACTACTTGTAATACTTGCCATAATCCTCTCTCCTCTACTTTATTTTAATAACTGTTCTATTGCTTTTAAGCTTTCATCATTTGGTACAATCTGTTGTAATTCTTGATAAACCGCTCTTGCCTCAGCATAATTCTCTTCACTGATTAATTTTAAAATATCTGCTTTTACCTGATTTGCCAGTCTTGCTAGCTCGTCTTCTATACTTTGTTGTTTTCTTAGCTCACGTTGCGCCAAGGTCATCAATTTGGTAATAAAATCTTTCGCTACTGGATAGATTTCTAGCCCTTGTTTCAATAAATGGAGATATTCAGCTAGATTTCCTTGTTCTTTTACTTGCAAAGCTTGAGCAAGCAAGGCTAACCAATGATATTCAGTTGGCAATAGCATCACTTCATTAGTGTAAATATTTTCGTTATAAATTTCCAAAACTAATGCTTGACCTAATGAAAGATAATTATCCAAGTAATTGATTAACTCAACTGTCGGCATACTTGGTTTTAACACCATTTGTTTATATAACTGATAACAGATATACAATCCTAATGCACTATCACTTAAATTATCGGCTATTTTTTCAATAAATTTAGCTTCACTTTCAAAATCGCCAGCAAAAAGCTGATCCACAAAATGACAAAATGTCTGAATTTCGTCTAAACTAGCTGTCTTAAATAACGCTAAAACATCAATGTTTCGCTGAATCATCTCAATAAGTAGTTCTTCCACACCCACTTCATAGAATTTCA
>JGI24712J26585_10002986_pt1 | contig 13552 bp, 9 predicted proteins | sample BioPla3DNA2_FD_26585 | JGI IMG/M metagenome (IMG submission 26585) | reverse complement strand
AATTAGTGATAAGTGCTTGTAAGCTCCTTATACACAGTATTTTAACAGAGGGTACTTTTATTTTCAAAGACCATAAAACTTAATTACAGGAATGCTTTCTAACTCTTCTTCATATGATGGGTGCTTTTCCGCAGCCATATTTCATTCACCTCCCTTTATTGATAGGAATTTTATTATATTTGAAAGAATAAAAAAAATAAAGCCCTTCAATTGCTTTATTTAGAACATTTCACAAAATATCTATCAACATTCAAGTCATAAAGCCCATAGAATCGGATTACTAGCAATGGCGATTTACCTTATTTTTGAAAGACATGCAAAACTAAGATTACCTTCTTCATAGTCTTTACACGCTTGTATCTTAACTTCTTTACTAAACTTTGAATTTCCCCCCATAAAAAATACCTCCAAGTGGAAAATCTAATTTTTAATTAATTAGACTGTCTACTTTGGAAGTATCATATCACCCTATGGCAGCTTTTATCTATATACCTCTTTCGAATTTATAAAAAGAGCTGTTACAAACTTTGAACTTTATTCTTTTCTATTCTTTTTTAAAGGCCCCTTCTCTATAGTTGTTCATAGGATCCCACAAGAACCACTCTTCAAATCCGGCATCATATACAGCCTGGATTTGCTGTCTAACCTGCTCATCCTCATAATACTGCCAGTTCCCAGCTCCAATCCATGTTGCTGAAAAGTCCTGCAAATAGGTTCTCAATATCGGTTTATGCCCCTCTACTTTCTCATACCTAGCCTTTGCCTTAAGAAGTGTATTTTTGATAACACCATAAGGATCTAAGTCTGGTTTTGGGAACCTAACATTGTTTATAATCTGTCCATTTGCATAGTGAGAAGGATAAGCCATTGGACACAAGTAATCAAGGTTTTCTCCAATATATTCAAAATACTGCCCTATTCCCTCAGTATCCCCAGGGCTCTCTAAAATAATCGCAAATACATCCCCGGATAGTATTGCATTTGGAAGTTCCTGTCTTGCATAAGCAAGAAAATCATTTATAACTTCATATATTTCCCTGTCATCTTTACCATCAAAAACCATTTGGCTTTTTCTTCCGTCCGGGAATCTTATATAGTCAAACTGCACTTCATCAAAACCCTTTGCTAGAGCTTCTTTTGCTAGGTCTATATTATACTGCCAAGCCTCCTTGCTATAAGGATTTACCCAATTCATTTTATTATGAACATAAAGTCCGCCTTCAGGATTCTTTATAGCCATTTCTGGTTTGTTTTTTGCCAGTATCGGATCTTTGAAGCATACTATCCTTGCTATTGCATAAATATCATTGTCATGCAGTTCCTTTATAAGATTTTCAACATTATACAACTTTTGAATTGCACCTATCTCTGTTGCTAAAGGAACTTCCGAATCATAACTGACAATACCGTAGTCATTTTTTACGTCTATAACATAACTGTTTATCTCTGTGGTGTTAGCAAGCTCAATATAGTGATCAAGCCTTGCACCTGCTGATGAAGCAGTTAAGTATAATCCTTTAGCCTTAACCCTCTTCTCGTTAATATTAGGAAGTTCAGGAGTGCTAGTTGGCGTACTTTCGACTACAACATTTGCATCACTTGGTTCAACAGCTTCCGAACTAGGAGTAGCTGTAGGCAAATTTTGCTCCGGAGTTATAAGGGTACCGTTATTTGAATTACATGCAAACAATGATATTACAGTTATACTAACTAGAAGCGACAACGATATTCTTCTTACAATACCTTTTTTCATAAGTAAAAACCCCCATATTTATTTTTTTGAGCTTAAATAACAAGATATGCCTTTTAGATATTAATACTATATCAAACATATTTTCAAAGTACAATAGAAGTTTATGGACTCATACTATTTTTCAAATAATATAAATCTTGATTTGAAGTTGTGATACAAAACATCATCGAAACGACAAGTAAATATGCTACAATTTTCTTCATTAGTTTATGTCCCTCTTTTTTTGTGATATATGTAATTCTACTATTAACATAAATTACATATATCACAAAAACAAACCACCGCCTCAGCCGATGGTTATGGCTTATGATATAAAATTCATACGCTAATATTCATAAAATCCGAGATAAGGGTGGTGTTTAATTGGTGAAAAATCACTTATATTATTTCCGGATAGATACAAATACTTTAATTTAGTAAGGCTTTGAAGTGGTGATATATCTCTACTTCTCTTAGTTCTCTACATTAATCGTAAGCATTCGAATCTATGCCAATTATACTATCTTGCAATGTAACACTTATCAATTTCTCAGAGCTAATTAATAGTCAGTAAGATAGACCTCAATGTAATCGGAATAGCTGCTTAAAACACCGCTTTATATTGTCCATAACCATCATGTAAGAGAAGATTTCGCCATTATAAGGTGCTTGTTTTATTAATGACTTTATTTACATTTTTTTACATCTTATTTGCTAATATTTTTCTACTTATGATAAAACCAATGTACTTTCTTAGGAAACATTTATTTCTCGGTTGTTCCTTACATAAAGATGTACTATAATTATAAGTAAATAATAGGGAGTAGCAATTTATAGTTTTATAATGTTTGAAATTCTATTACCTCAGAACATAAATTAATTTATAAGACGTACTATCTTTCAAGTTGATATTATTGTTAAGTATTCTTTGCTCAATAGATAGATGCAAATAATTTTTTATTGATAAAAACATAACTCCCTTAATTTGATAAGATATTAATTATTTTTTTAGGGAGATTAAAATGTCAAAAACAAAATTTTACTTATCCATTATATTGCTAATTGGTTTATTGTGCATGTCGGTTATTCCTTGTAATGCTACCATATATGTAATGGGCAACGGAAATTATACCGATGTTTTACCTTCTGGATCTATAGGTCCACAGTCCACCATTTACAAAACAGACAACCTCAAAGATGCAATTCCCACCAGTAGCTGGGAAAGCTCTATACTTTGGTATCCTTATTCACTTAATATATTTGCCCATCCCTTTTCTTTCAGATTTAAAGGAGAAGGACTTGAAATTGGCAAGCCTAATCTAGGCGGCAATAATATAGCATTTTGGGCAGGACATAGTTGTGATATTACTTTAGGTCACTCTAGTGCAGAGACTTTTCCCGATGCAAGAGGAGACAAGATATCCGACTTTGCTGTTGATGTGATAATGTCTACAGGAACAAACGTTTTTAAATCAACTTTAGTTAAAGGAAGCCCTTATTCCTATTTTACTTATACGGGAGGTAATCCTAAAGTTACCCTGTCGTCAAACGCCAATGTGTTCTACGGTGATGCTTATACCTCCTTCCTCGGACTAACCCTAAACGGAACAAACTACGGCTTGTTTGGCCCTGCCGGTTCAACCTGGAGCGGTTTAGGAACCAATACGCTCACCTGCAACCTGCCTTCTGGCAAAAATTACTTTGTAATAGCAGTATTACCCGATAATTCCGAGTCCACTTTTAGATACTATCAAGCCCGGGCATTTGCCTTTGTAACAGACACAAAAGTCAGTTGGAATTACAATGAAAATGACAGTACATTGACTACTGACTACATAATTACCACTGAAATAAAGGAAGGTTCAAACAAAGACACAATACTTGCTCTCTACCCTCACCAATGGAAGAACAACTCCTCAATATCACCCCTTCCTTATAGTTATACTACTGTAAGAGGATTAATGAAGACCATATCGGGCACATCCTTCAAAACAACTTACAAATACCAGGGTATTCTCCCCTCGCTGCCGGATAAGGGGTCCTACGATAAAGCAACTTTAAACAGCTATATAAATGAACTAGCAACTAACCCGGTGAGTGATGCAAACGATACATATTGGACAGGTAAATTCCTTGGCAAATTGGCAAATGCACTTCCTATTGCTGAACAGGCACAGAATTTTTCCGCGGCTTCTAAGTTTACCGATATAATCAAAGCAACCCTTGAAGATTGGTTTGTAGCGGGTTCCGGCGAAACCTCCAAGCTGTTCTATTATGATAAAAACTGGGGCACTCTAATAGGATATCCCGCCAGTTACGGTAGCGACGAAACACTAAACGACCACCATTTCCATTATGGATATTTTATTCATGCCGCTGCACAAATTGCCCTAAGAGATCCTGTTTGGGCATCCTCCGAACAGTGGGGTTCAATGGTGGAGACTGTTATTAAAGATATTGCAAACTGGGATAGATCAGATACAAGATTTCCATTCTTAAGAAGCTTTGACCCGTATGAGGGTCACTCCTGGGCATCAGGTAATGCTGGCTTTGATGACGGCAACAACCACGAGTCCTCTTCCGAAGCAGTAAATGCTTGGCAGGCAATAATATTATGGGGAGAAGCAACTGGCAATAAAACCCTTAGGGACTTGGGTATTTATCTTTATACAACTGAAATTGAAGCAATCAATAACTACTGGTTTGATATAGATAATGATATATTTCCTTCGACCTATCCCCTCAATTATGCTTCTATGGTATGGGGTGCAAAACACTGCCATGAAATTTGGTGGTCGGGTACAAATTCAGAAGTGCATGGTATTAATTTTCTTCCAATAAATGCAGCCTCCCTTTATCTTGGCAAAAACCCATCCTATGTAAAACAAAACTATGAAGAAATGCTAAAAGAGTGTGGGTCAAATGAACCTCAAAATTGGAAGGATATTCAATACATGTACTATGCCCTGTATGACCCTGCCGCAGCAAAGGCTAAGTGGAACGACAGCATAATACCTGAATCGGGTGAAAGCAAAGCACATACCTATCACTGGATATATAATCTTGACAATATGGGCTTGCCTGATTTCAGCGTTACCTCCAATACACCTTTGTACTCGGTATTTACAAGGGACTCAAAAAAGACTTATGTTATATATAACGCGACCAATGCCTCTAAGTTAGTCACTTTCTCTGACGGTAAACTCGTGTCTGCCTCTCCGAATTCGTTTACAATACACTCAGAAACAGATTCAAATTCCACCCCTCCGCCAAAACCACCCTATATTATAGGAGATGTGGACGGAAACGGATTTATAGATGCCCTTGACTTTGCATCTATGAGACAGAGTTTACTCGGAATTCGTACATATTTCCCCTATGAGTACGGAGAACAGGCGGCCGATGTTAACAGGAACGGCTTTTTCGACTCAATTGACTTTGCATATATGAGAATGTATCTTTTAGGCATGATAACAGAATTTTAAGGGTCAAGGATAATTAAAAAAACAGCCCTAAGAGCTTAAATTGCATCTTAGGGCTTTATAATCAAATATTTGTCCTTTAACCTTTCAAGCAATGCAGTCTTTTCATCACAATCCTCACAATTGTATAGGAAATCTCTCCATGAGTCTTTCATATCTTCAGATGTTGGTGACATAATTTTAATTAATTGCTGATATTTATTTTTTAGCAGCTCGGTACATTTCTTATTTATATCATCACTTTCAGGAGGAATTTCAACCATACCCATATCATTTTGACCGTATTCGGATACAAAGACAGACTTTTCATCATCCCATTTAAATATAACCCTCTTTGTTCCCTCTATTGTTATCTGACCGTGCTCATTGGCAATATCCATATCCATCATATAAAACTTTCTGACCTTGTAATTTACTACGATACTCATATCTTCACCGGTATTTAATTTAATGTTATTTGCAGTCAATTCATATCCCCTATAAGGCGGCTGAATAAAATCATAATAAGGAAAACTGATAACAAGTTTTTTGCCTTCATCACTCAATGTATACCATTCTTCAAAATTCCTCTCCTCACCTGTCCCATGCCCTCTGTTTTTCCTTCCTACAATAAATATTTTATCTCCGACCTTTTCCAAACGGTACTCAGTTCCAGCAGTTCTATGTCCATAATCTATATAATCAATAAACTTGTCTTCTTTAAAGAATAAAAGCCTTAAGTTAATATCATTACATAATTCCAAAACAGTGTAAGGTTCTTCCCCACTATTTAAACTCTTCTTATGCTTTTCTACTCTATTAGCTTCTCTCCATCGCCAGCTTTCAATACCAAGGTTTTTGCAGATATAATCCATATAGTAAGGTGTCTTTTCATTGAACAATGCTTCAATTTCATCAGGGGTCAAATTCTTCGATTCTTTTGCATTTGTATCAAAAACATTTTTAAAAATTCTGACAAATTCACCATCAGCTTTAAAATCAATTATTGAGCTATTTAAATATAGTTGATAAATCCCTGGCTTTTCTATACACTCAGACAATACAATATATGAGGCAGAAATCCATTCATCATAATCATTATCCGAATCCACTTTTATGTAACTGCCATAACCACCTATGTTTTGAATTATTATTGCCCTTGTATTTTTCCTAGCAATTTGCTTCTTCTCCTCCATTAATTCATAATCATCTACTCTTTCGTACTCCACAATTTCAACCTTCTGGCTACAAAAACTCTTTGCCACAAATTCATATAATTGTGAATATACTTCCTGCTGATTGACCTTTGTACTTCCCCTGTCAACCATCTCCAAATCAAACTCGGCTTCGGGCAAATAAATACTTGCAGGAAGTTCAATTTGTTGAGGGTCCAAAACCGTACCTTCATAAAAGTGTTTAATATTATCAGATATCCAATTTTCTATCTCATAATTGCCACTTTCCAAAACTTTGTTTCCTATCATCATTTTCTCACTAAAAGAAACCACATTCCCCATAAAACTTATTTTCAAAACCGGTTCCCCGCCATCAAAAATCTCCGCTTCATATTGTGGAATGTATGATTCATCAATTTTTGTAAACTTCATTTCATTAAGAAGCTCACAAAACTCCCGGATTATACCATCTTTAATTAGAATTGAATCTAGTCCGGTATTTAAGTCTTTAATATTAATGCTAGAGATATTAATTCCGTCAATATTTATTACATCTTCAGACTTTGTAACTGTCGGAAGTACATTTTCATTACCAGTCTTGTTTGTATCTTCATCACAAGCTGTAAAAACAAGAAGCCCCACTAAAGCTGCTATTATCAACTTATTCAAATTAAACACCCCGCCAAACAAAATTATACTGTTCTTGGCATAACTATACCAAAGANCGATGTAAAGGTAAAGCAAATATTCCAAACTCTGATTAATTCTGATATACTAATTTTCGGGAGGTGTATACCATGAATGATACAAAAAGATATTTTTATGACTACGAGGATTATGAGGATGGTGGCAAGGATGCTAGTACATTAGCTGAGGAGATAATAAGTGATCCAGACTTAAGCTCTATTAAGGCCATAATTGTAGGATGCTGGGGAGAATCCTATGATAATAGCTGTCAATCCATTCTAGATCTATTCTCAGAAAACAGTGACAAACTCTCTCATATTGAAACCCTTTTTATAGGAGACATGGATTCTGAAGAATGTGAAGTTTCATGGATAGAGCAAGGAAATTACAGTGAGCTGTTAAAGTCGCTAAAAAATCTCAAACACCTGAAAATTAAAGGAAGCAACAATCTTAGTCTTGGTGAATTAAAGCATACTGAGTTAGAATCCCTTGAAATTATCTGTGGTGGGCTTCCTAAATCAGTGATTTTAGAAATCGCCAATTCCAACTTACCTAAACTTAAGAAGCTTAATTTATATCTTGGAGTTGAGGATTATGGATTTGATGGAAGTATTGAAGATATTAAAAAGCTTATCGAAAATAAGAATTTCACAAGCTTAGATTATCTTGGATTAGGTAACAGTGAAATTCAAGATGAGATTGTTGGACAAGTTTTGAACTCTGATATTATTTCAAATCTTAAGGTATTGGATTTTTCCAACGGAAACCTTTCAAATAAAGGTGCACAGCTTATAATAGACAATGCGGATAAACTTAAGAATCTAGAATTATTAGACTTACATTATCATTTCATTACGGATGATTATGTGAGAAAATTAAAAGGACTTCCTATAAATATAAATCTTGAGGAACAGATGGAAAATGACGAAGAGTATGGGAATTATCCCATGCTGACAGAGTAAGGATTTTTGGGTTATGAATATTATTCTTATAGGGCAACCAGGAACTAAAAGAAGGGACTATTTCTTGAAGGCAGCACAAGAGTTAGGTGCAGGGGTCAGTTTTTATGAGATTGGTTCATCCCTTGTTCATGTTGCAAAAAACAGTATCGTGAAAATAGATCCACCCCAATATGAGGATTGTGATCTATCCAATCTCAATATACTGGTAAAAGGATACACTTCTTATTTAGAAGACATTGGCAGCAACAAAAAACTGACTTTTCTGAACTCTCCTGAAAGTATCATTGATACTCTCAATAAGAGAAAGTGTAAAGACATTCTTGTGAAAAACAGGATTTCTGTAACTCCTTTAGTTAACGAAATATTTCCTGATATAGATGCCCTAAGGCGATACATAAGAGAAAATAAAACCTACAGTTTATTTATAAAGCCATGTTTTGGCTCGGGTGCGGCTGGAATAATAGCTTATAGATATCACCCCAAAATATGCTCGGAGTTTATTTATACATCTATTAATAAAATAGACGGAAAGTTTGTTAACACAAAAAAAACACTTAGAATAGACCAAATTGAAAGAGTTGAGGAACTGGTCAATTTTATTTTTTCTCAGCCATATATCATTGAAAAATGGATACCAAAACCAAAATACAAAAACTTTAATTATGATATAAGGGTGGTTTATCAATTTGGAAAAATAGACTTTATGGTTGCAAGGTGTTCAGGTTCTCCTATCACAAATCTACATTTAAACAACAATGCCTTGGATATAAATTTACTAAAACTACCTCAATCAGTAATTTGCAAGATAGGATATGTGTGCAGGGAGGCTGTAGCTTGTTTTAATGGACTAAACTATGCAGGAATCGATATACTTCTAAGAGGAAAAAATCTAGAGCCTGTGATTATAGAAATGAATGCTCAAGGAGATTTGATACACCAAGATATTTATAATGAAAACAGAATTTACAAAAATCAATTAATCAGGATGGTGAACTATGGCTAAGGGAAGCAAGGAAATACCAATGGAAATCTTAGGAGATATTACAAAAGCCAAATACTCAGTAAATATGAATGAGATAGTAGGTACACATGATATTTTATTTGTTTGCCTAGATACTTTAAGATATGACGTAGCCTTTAATGAGCAGGAAAAGAACGGTACTCCAAATCTAAACAGGTACGGTAAATGGGAAAAGCGTCATGCACCAGGTAATTTCACTTATCCGTCTCATTTGGCAATGTTTGCAGGATTTTTGCCGACTCCTGCAGAACCAATGCCGATGTTTGAAATGGAAAGACTTTTTATACCTAAGGATATGGCTGCCAATACGCCCACCCCTAAGGGAGCTTTCTTATTTGAGGGTGCAAGTTTTGTAGAAGGGCTTGAAAAAGTAGGCTACGAAACAATATGTGTTGGTGGAGTTGGCTTTTTTAATAAAAGAACGGAAATAAACAGAGTTCTTCCAAGCCTGTTTAAGCGTAGTTACTGGCATCCATCTTTCAGTTGCCACATAAAAGATAGCTTTGAAAATCAATTAAATTTTATTGAAAGAAAACTCAAAGAATATGATAACAATAAAAGAGTTTTTATGTATTTGAACATAGACAGCATTCATTATCCGAATTATTTCTATCTTGAAGGGGCAAAGGGAGACTCGGTAGATACCCATGCAGCAGCACTGCAATATGTAGATAACCATATTGAGAGGCTGTTTGATTTATTTAGAGCAAGGGGCAAAACATTTGTAATAGCCTGTTCGGACCATGGAAGCTGTTACGGAGAAGATGGTTACCATTTTCACTGTTTGTCCCATGAAATAGTTTATACTGTTCCTTACAAGCATTTTATATTGTAAGAAGGTGAGATTTTGGTAATACATAATGCATATAGGCGTTATATGTATAGTTATCCCCATAAGACTGCTTATCAATATATTGAAAATTTACAGTTAAATGAGTGTAGCTCAGAATTAGTCAAAAGTCCTACAACTCTATATTTTCATATACCCTTTTGTGACAGTAAATGCGGATACTGCAATTTGTTTTCCATACCCTGCAAAAGTGCTGAAAAAATAAATAGTTATATTGAGGCAGTTAAACGCCACAGCAAAAACTACAGGGAAGTATTGAATTTTAAAGGTGCTCAGTTTGATTCATTGACTTTTGGTGGCGGGACACCACTTATCCTTTCCATAAATCAATTGGAGAAGCTGTTTGATATAGCAAAGTATGATTTTGGAATAGATTGGGATAAGGTTAGTATATCTGTAGAAACCTCACCTAACCAGACTACACATGAAAAATTGGCATATTTAAAGTCTAGGAAAGTAAACAGGGTAAGTATCGGTGTTCAATCCTTTGTACAAAAAGAATTGGATAAGCTAAAAAGATTTCATAGTGTGGACAAAGTCAAGAAAGCCCTCAAAGATATTAAACATGTAGGTTTTGATAGCCTTAATATTGACTTGATATATGGGATTAGTTCTCAGACTTTGGAAAGCTTAAGATATTCCTTGGATATGACTGTCTCCTATGAACCAAATGAGATATTTGTTTATCCTCTATATCAAAGACCAAATACAAGCATATATAGAAATTTTAATTTAGATAAAGAGCTTCAATACAGAATGTATTTTATGATATGCGAATTTCTAAAAGATAAAGGATATTTCCAAACTTCTATGAGAAGATTTGTAAAAGATAAACCTTCAGAAGAAAACAGCTGTGGATTTGACAATATGATTGCCCTTGGTTGTGGAGGAAGAAGCTACATTGGAAATCTGCATTTTTGCGAAAAGTATACCTCGAAGCAATCTAAATGCAGGGACTCTTTGAATAAGTATATAAAGCAAAATGAGTTTTTTAAAGGATTAAGCTTTTATAAACTGGACAATGATGAAATGAAGCGGAGGTTTTTAATTAAAAATCTCTTTTACTATAGAGGAGTGCCTTTGTCTGACTATAAAGAGTACTTCGGCACATGTCCATACGAGGACTTCCCTGTATTTAATAAATTCCAACTAGAAAAGTGGATTACAGAAATCGATGGAAGAATAAAACTAACACCTCTTGGTCTTTCATTGTCGGATTATATTGGACCTATGCTTATATCTGATGTGGTTGCACAGAAAATGGAGAGATTTTGTGATGATTGAAGATGTAAAAAACATATATTTTAGAGGCTTATTGTCTTCCTGCAATTACTCCTGCTCCTATTGCTGTTTTGCAAAAAAAGAGCCTTGTAAAACTGAGCTTTCAAAGGACAAGGAGTGTCTGAATAAATTTTGTGAGTTTATTGATACTACAGAGTTTAAAAATGCTGTCTCAATTTTTTTTACGCCCTACGGGGAAGGGCTTATACATGATCATTATGTAGAAGCTATTGGGAAACTTGCTATTAATCCAAAATGCAGGTATATATCTTTTCAAACTAATTTAAGTTTTAATGAGTATGAGTTTTTAGAGAAATTAAGGGCATTAAAGGTTGACTTATCAAAAGTCAAGTTGTGGGCTAGTTGTCATCCTGAAATGGTTTCTATTGATGAATTTGTAGATAAGGTAAAGCTGCTGAAAACCAGTATTGATTTATGCGTGGGAATAGTTGCAATACCTGGGGATCTGGAAAATGTGTTTGAACTTCGTAAACAATTACCCCATGATGTATATATGTGGATTAACGCAAAGGAGAGAGAGAAAACAAGATATACAGAATCTCAGATTAAATCTTTGATAGAAGTGGATCCTCTTTTCTACAATGAGTTGCAAAGAAACAGGGTTAGGAACAATTGTTGTAGTGCAGGAACTGACAGTGTTTTTATTAGGGCAAATGGGGATGTTTTTGCCTGCCACATTAACAAAAACAGGATGTTTAATATATATACAAATCAAAGTGTGATAGAGCCCTTAAGTTGTGACAAAAGATTTTGCGACTGTTATTTGTCTTATTCCCATAGGTATGACCTAAAGCTTGAAAGATACTTTGGGAAGTATACGCCTATACGAGTTCCCTTTAAAAAAGATATAGAGGTCATATTTATTGATGTTGATGGCACTATAACTAATGAATTTGGGGTAGTAAATGAAAAGGCCATAGAGCATATACGATTTCTAAAGGATAAAGTCAGGATTTATCTTGCTACATCGCTACCTTTACATACTGCATTAAAAAAGTGTAATCCAATAAGAAATTATATAAGTGGCGGTGTATTTGCAAATGGTGGACAGGTAGTTGACTTTAGTTTGAATTATAAAGAGATAGTAGCTCTGAAAAAAGAGGCTCTAGAAGTATTGTCGGATATACCGAAAATTAGAGTATATAAAGAGAACGATTCGGTATATAAAGTACTTGCTTTTAAAAAGAATATTCCGGCAAATATAGAGTCAAATTCTATGTTGAAAGTAACTTGTGAAAAGGATATTGTAAATATAAATTCTAATTATGCTAGTAAGCTTACAGGCGTACTTAAGATATGTCAGCTAAATAATTTTTGTGAGGATAAAGTATTTGTCATGGGGAATAGCCTGAATGATATGGATATGATTAGTTATTTTAGGAATTCAGCTGCTACAATAGATTCAGAAAGCAAGGCTTTGAAAGAACAGGCTGGATATGTGTTTAATATTGATCATTTAGCAATGTTTGTTAACTGATTATAATGCCCCCAATTGTCAAGACANTTTTTTTCGTTGGCTTAGTTTATAAATTGCAAGTTTAAATGCCGTACATTTTTTGGNAATTCCCTTATAATGTATATTGTTAGTTACTTAGTCGGGGGATGTCAAGGGCGAGCGAGTTTTGCTCGTTCATTGGAGGCGTAGCCCATCCATTCACCATTATCCTTTTGTTTATGGTCTGTTATGACAGACCGGTTGCCTTCCGGCGAGGACAGGGTTTGGGGCAGTGCCCCAAGGTTTTATCCCGCAACGGGTAAATCTCTTAAATTTCCTAAATAATATTCAGCAGGTGTCTTATAGTTTAGTGATTGATGAGGTCTTTGGTTGTTGTAATACTCTATATATTCTTGAATGATATGTTTCAACTCATGACCGGTTTCATACTCTTCCAAATATAGTTTTTCCCATTTAAATGACCGGAAAAATCGCTCTATTCTTTGATTATCTAATGCACGTCCTTTTCCATCCATTGAGATTTTTATACTATTTTCCTTCAATACACTTATATATTCATCACTTGTAAATTGCGAGCCCTGGTCACAGTTCATTATCTCAGGAGCTCCATATTTTTTAATTGCTTTCTTGACAGTTTCTACAACAGATGTCTTCTCTAACGTGTTAGTTACCGAAAAACCAACAATATAACGTGAATACCAATCTATTATTGCTGTCATATACATAAATCCATGTTTCATCCTGCAATACGTTATATCTATAGACCATACCTGATTCGGACGATCGATTTTTAAACCTCTTAAAAGATAAGGATAAACATACTTGCCTCTTAAACGTTTACTTAGATTTGGACCTGGACAAAAACCGTGATTCCCCATTTCACGCATATATCTGCGTGTTTTTTTT
>JGI24712J26585_10002967_pt1 | contig 13623 bp, 7 predicted proteins | sample BioPla3DNA2_FD_26585 | JGI IMG/M metagenome (IMG submission 26585) | reverse complement strand
GTATGAATGTTGATTTCTTCCCGTTTGTCATAAAGCATTACGAAGACATCCTGAACAATACTCCTTGAAAGGTCAATATCGAGCAGCATCCTGTTGGCAAAAGCTACCAAGGATTTATAATAGGTATCGAACAAAAGCCGGAAGAAATGTTCGTCTCCTCTTTTTAAGCCGTCAATAATTAGAGCCTCTTGTGCAGGTATTGATTTTTGCGACATATTTGATTCGGGACTATTCCTGAAATACTGGATGCCAAACGTGTTTTTACAAAAATATGGTAAATAAGCGGTGTTTTGTAGTAAAATTCATTCTATTTGANAAAAAGCCGGATGAATTGACAGACAATTAAGGTAGAATGATTTTTGTTTTTTTGTAGTGGTGGATTGTGATAATACGTAAACTTTTATATTTTTGCACCGGATTTGAAAACAGTTCGGGATGTAGCTCAGCCAGGTTAGAGTACGCGTCTGGGGGGCGCGGGGTCGGAAGTTCGAATCTTCTCATCCCGACAAAAAAAGCCTGATGGTCANTGACCATCAGGCTTTTTTTTGAATAAACTAAAGCTATGAGTTATTAGGCACAGCGTTGTTGTAAGAAATTCAAAGTGGACTGTACCGAAGCGATCTTTGGCAAAATATCGTTGTCAATGATTACATTGAACTTTGTCTCCAAATAATACAGAAAGCAGGTCATATCAACTGCATCCATNAGCATGTCATTTTCAAATGATGCATTCTCTGCTATCCTATCCCTTGGAACCCCTGTTTTTCTCAATACTTTGTATAGGTCCCTGCGTATCTTCTTGTCGTTCATGTTGATGCGTGTTTAAGTAATCAATGTGAAGCTGCATAATTGCTGTACTTCGATAATAAGACAAGCAAATCCTTCTCCACACGTACTTAAAAACCCTTTAAATTCAAGTTTATTGGCACATTTAACAATATTTAAATGTCGGAATATTTAGGTCGTATATTCCGCTATGTGACTAATGTATTGATCTAGTGCTTGAAAACGTGTTATATGGGTGAATAGCTATTGAGAAAATGGAGGGTTTAATTGTGTGTTTGAGGTTTAAATTTAAGCCTTTTTATAAATGTAAGGCTTAAACCATTTGCCTTTCAGACAGTCTTAAACCTTGGTATCTTGAGCTTTTTTAGGTGTGAGTTTGTTAAGTTCTTGTTAATTATTTAGGGATGGTAAACTTCTGATGTAAGTCCGGATAGTAATTGACTTATTATAATATACCTTTGTCTGAATTGTGGAAAAATTAACTGGGTTAGGATAATAAATAATATGAAGAAGTCACTCAAACAGACCATTGCAATCGGAGGCATTGTAGTTATTGCTGCTTTTCTGATTATTCCTCGTACAGGATTGTTTTCAGGTAAAAAAGGTCCAGATGCGGGTCCTGGCGGAATGGGAAGAGCGTTACCAGTTTCGGCAATAGTGGTGAAACCTGGAACTATGGAGAACGCGCTTAAGGCTGCCGGTACCTTGGTNGCCAGCGAGGAAGTAAACATTAGTACGGAGATAGCCGGTGTAGTTCGAAAAATTGAATTTGACGAAGGTTCACGTGTAAAGAAGGGGGATCTTCTCGTAGTAATTGACGATTCAGAACTTCAGGCACAGAGGGAAAAGGCTATACATCAGAAAAAGTTAATAGAGCAGACTTTGGAGCGTCAGAGAGTATTGCTTGAAAAGGAAGCTATAAGTCGTGAAGCTTTTGATAAAGTTCAGACAGACCTTCTTGTTATAGATTCAGAGATCAATCTTTTGAATATCCGCATTCAGAAAACTCAGATACGTGCTCCATTTGATGGAATAATTGGTTTTCGAAATGTCAGTCCGGGAGCGTACATCCAACCAGGTCTGGCTGTAGCCAGACTGGTGAAGACCTCCCCATTGTTATTGCAGTTTTCTGTACCTGAACGATATCAGTCATCCAAACTTGTTGGAAGTGAAGTTATCTTCAATGTAGCCGGNTATTCTGATAATTTCAGGGCAAAAGTATATGCAGTTGAGCCTTCTATAGATGAGAGGACACGTTCCCTTACACTCAGAGCTGAGTATCCCAATAGCGATTACAGACTTTTGCCTGGTATGTTTGCTGATCTTAAAATTATAATCGGCAGGGAGGATAATGTAGTTCAGGTGCCAAGTGAAGCTATTATACCTCAGATGGATGGTGAGCAGGTTTATGTTTACCGAAATGGAGTTGCTGAATTGATAAGAGTAAGAAGCGGTAACAGAACAGAGCGTTATGTCGCAATACAGGAAGGTGTTGCTGTTGGAGATACCGTTATCACCAGCGGAGTGCTTCAACTCAGAAGTGGTATGCCTGTAGAGATTAGNTTGAGGGAGAATTAATGTATTAAAACCTTGCTGGAACTATGAGTTTGTCTTCAGTTAGTATAAAGCGCCCCGTGTTGGCGATTGTGATGAACCTTTTTATCATCATTGTCGGGGTTATTGGTTTTTCTTATCTGGGAGTGCGTGACTACCCCAGTGTAGATCAGCCAATTATTACGGTATCCACTTCATATCCGGGTGCAAATGCCGATGTTATTGAGACTCAGATTACCGAACCACTTGAGGAGGCTGTTAACGGTATTCAGGGGATTAGGAGTATAAGCAGTAGCAGTCGTGACGGTTCTAGTAGAATCACCGTTGAGTTCGACTTGGAAACCGACCTTGAGACAGCTGCCAATGATGTAAGAGATAAGGTTTCAGGTGCATTGAGAAGGTTGCCTGCAGACGTTGACCCTCCTGTTGTATCCAAGGCTGATGCTGACGCTCAGCCCATATTTGCTATTTCATTAAGTAGTAGCAGTCGTTCACTTATTGATCTTACTGAATATGCAGAGGTTAACTTTAAGGAAAGACTTCAGACAATCCCTGGTGTTAGTGTGGTAAATACTTGGGGAGCCAAGAGATTTGCCATTCGACTTTGGATGGATCCAACTAAACTGGCTGCATACAGGCTAACGCCTGCAGATGTTAGGGATGCGCTTATGCGTGAGAATGTTGAGCTTCCCTCAGGGCGTATCGAAGGTGTCAATACAGAGCTATCTGTCCGGACAATGGGTCGCTTCAGTTCTGTTGATGACTTCAATAAGCTGGTTGTCTATCAGGATGGTGAAAGAGTTGTAAGATTTGAAGATATTGGTCGGGCTGTAGTTGAGGCTGAAAATATGTACTCCATTTTAAAGCGGGACGGGGTGCCGATGGTTAATAATATTATAGTACCGCAACCTGGAGCCAACTATATTTCAATAGTTGATGAGGCATTGAAGAGACTTGAAGAATTGAAAAAGGATCTTCCTGCTGATATTGTTGCTGAAGTTGGATTTGACAATACTGAGTATATCAGGGCATCTATTGGGGAGGTACGTAATTCAATATTTGAGGCACTAATCCTTGTAGTGCTTGTGATTTTCGTGTTTTTGCGTGAATGGCGTACAACTTTGATTCCGGCTCTTGCTATTCCGGTTTCAATTGTTGGCGCATTCTTTATAATGTATATTGCCGGTTTCTCTATCAACATACTTACACTACTTGCCTTGGTACTGTCGATAGGACTGGTTGTTGATGATGCCATAGTAGTAATGGAGAATATATTCTCCAAGATCGAGAATGGACTTGATCCAATACAAGCGGGGTTTGAAGGTTCGAAAGAGATATTTTTTGCTGTTATCTCAACTACTATTGCCCTTGTAGCAGTGTTCTTCCCAATAGTGTTCCTTCAGGGAGTAACCGGTCGTCTATTCAGAGAATTTAGTATCGTTATTGCCGGAGCAGTTCTTATTTCTGCCTTTGTAGCACTAACTCTTACACCGATGTTGTCGACCCGCATCCTGCATTCTCACAAGGGGAGTGGATCATGGATGTATCGGAAAACTGAGCCTTTCTTCCAATGGTTGAACAATAAGTACCGCAAATTACTCAATTCTTATCTGGAAAAACACAAGATATTAACTCCCCTTATTATGGGGCTGTCGGTAATTATTATTTTGACCTTGTGGTTTTCTATTCCTTCAGAAATGGCCCCAATGGAGGACCGTAGTCAGTTAAGGGTAAGTGTGACAGGACCTGAAGGAACAACTTTTGATTATACCCTGAGATATACTGATGAACTGGCAGAGTTCATCATGAATGATGTTCCTGAGCTCAAGTTTGTGTTTCAGATGGTAGGGATGGGAGGAAATAACTCCGGTTTTTTTAATGTTGTATTGACAGATGCTTCTGAAAGGAAAAGAAGTCAACAGGAAATAGCTGATGATCTTGGTGCAAAGGTAAGAAGCTTTACCGGAGCAAGGTCTTATGTGACACAATCTCAGACCTTCGGCAGCCGCCGTGGCGGCCTACCGGTTCAATATGTTCTTCAGGCTCAGAATCTGGAAAAACTTAAGGAATTCCTTCCTGCCTTTATGGATGAGGTTGATAAAAGCCCGGTTTTCCAGAACTATGACTTGAATCTTAAGTTTACCAAACCTGAACTTAAGGTCCATATTGACAGGGAGAAGGCATCTATGCTTGGAGTATCAGTTAGGGATATAGCACAGACTTTGCAGCTTACTCTGAGTGGTAGCCGCTTGTCATATTATGTGATGAATGGCAAGCAATATCAGATTCTTGGGGAGCTTGAGAGGGATAATAGAGATAAACCGACTGATATTGCATCCGTTTATGTACGTAGCAGGGCAGGTGAGCTGATACAGCTTGATAATCTTGTGACTATTGAGGAAAGCAGTACCCCACCACAGTTGTACCGCTACAATCGTTTTGTTTCTGCTACTGTTTCTGCAGGGTTGGCTAAGGGTTATACCATCAGTGATGGTATTGAGGAAATGGACAGGATATCAGCNAAAGTGCTGGATGATACATTTAGTACAGCATTGACCGGTGATTCGAGGGATTTCGTCGAGAGTACATCAAGCCTGGCCTTTGCATTCCTTCTGGCTTTGGTTATGATCTACCTGGTATTGTCTGCTCAGTTTGAAAGCTTCCGTGACCCATTGGTAATNATGTTTACGGTGCCTCTGGCTTTGCTTGGAGCGTTGTTTTCAATGTGGTACTTTGGACAAACCATGAACATATTTAGTCAGATTGGTATCATCATGCTTGTTGGTCTGGTTACCAAGAATGGTATATTGATAGTTGAGTTTGCTAACCAGCGTAAACAGGCCGGATTAAGTAGAGCAGAAGCTATTAGGGATGCTGCNGTGCGACGTTTCAGACCTATCTTGATGACTAGTATTTCGACAATTCTTGGTATCATGCCTATGGCGCTTGCAACAGGATCAGGTTCTGAAAGCCGTGTAGCTATGGGGATTACTGTTGTGGGTGGTATGTTAATCGGAACCTTGTTTACCTTGTTTGTAATACCTTCTATGTACACTTTCATATCATCTTCAGAAGCCAATNTTAAGGTAGCTGAAGCCAGTGAAAATGCAGCATAGGAGCATTGTAAAAAAAAAGAACTATAAACAGAGTGTTTAAGACTATGTTAAGAGGATATATAGCAGGCCTGTCATTGTTTGTGTTAAGCCTGATGCCAATAATCGGGCAGGAGACTGAGATTATACCATTGTCAGGTATAATTGAATTGGCAATTGAGCAGAATCCTTCGCTTAATATTATGCGTAACAGGGTAACGCAGGCTGAAAACAGTCATACAGCAAGGCCATTTCTCCCTTCACTAAATGCAANTGTTAGGGTAAACAACTCTACAACCGACTCAAAGCGAACATTTCAGGACAGGGAACAGGAATTCCCAAGTGCAAAGTCTGAGAATGTAAATGCCGGAGTGAATTTGACATGGACAGTGTTTGATGGGCTTGGAATGTTTGCAGACTATAAACGCAGTTCATTAAACCTGTCATTAAGGGAAGTTGAAACGCGAACGACACTTGAGAATCTGCTTGTATTGGTAAGTGATTACTACTATAGTATAATCGTGCAACAACATAGGGTTGACGCTGCACAGCAACTTATGGAGCTGTCCAAAGAGCGCTACAGGATTATCACCGAAAAGGTAGATATTGGTTCAGCTGCTGGAATAGATTTGCTTCAAGCTCAGCTTGACCTGAATGCAGACAGTTCCAATCTGGTTCGTCAGAAGGAAACTCTCAATAGTTTGTATTTAAGCCTGAATAGATATGTGAATCAGCCTTTACTTAAGACTGGTTATATTAAAGACAGTATCTTGCTTGGTCCTCCTTTGACTGAGCAGGAATTAATAATGCATGCAGAGGACAACAATACAGATTTGATAGCGGCTAGACTTGGAATGGAGATAACTAAACAGGATCTTAACCTGGCAAAATCAAGATGGTTTCCTACAATAAACCTTGTTAGTGGATACAGTTACAGCAGATCTGAGAGTCCTGCTTCTGTAATGACCTTTAGCCAATCTACCGGGTTTAATTACGGTGCTGAAGTGACTATGAATATCTTTGACGGATTCCAGATTACCAGAAATGTTAAGAATGCAAAGATTGAGCTTGAGAGCAAGAGGCTATCATATGAGGATGTTCATTTATCAGTAATTGGGGAAATACATACATTATATAGTACGTATCTGACCAATCTTATGATGGTTGATTTCGAAAGGCAGAACGTAGATGTCGCTAGATCTAATCTGGATATAGCTCTTGAAAGGTATGAGCTTGGAGTTTTGTCCGGAATTGAATTCAGAGAATTCCAACAGGCATATATAAATGCAGTAAATCGATGGCTGGACGCTACATACCAGTCCAAGGTGAGGGAGCTTTCTTTACTAATAATTAGTGGACAAAGTGAAGTCTTTCTTTCCAGAATAAACTAGTTAAGGTACTACGATTTCAGAAGGTCATATTCCGCTCTTTAGGGTGGAATATGACCTTCTCTGTTTTTATACTGCAGCATAAAAGGTTTCAAACTTTTACTTTTCTCTTTTAGATACTTTGGTTTTGAGAGCATCAGATTTATTTCGACACCTGCTTACAGATTGTAAGTAAAACTGCTATTACTCGGTATCCGTTATTGCAATAAGTTGTGATACAATAGATTGAATATTGCGTTGAAAAATTCAATAAGGTAATTGGGTACTTGCAGTGAATGAAAAGATGATAAAAGTCAGTATAAAATATTGATAATCATCAATCTTTGTAAGTACTGCCAATTCTATCAGTTTTATTTTATTACATACCGGATTTTGATAAATTATCATTNCAATCTTATATGAAACTATCAATATTTNATTTTTTAGATTAGCTCATAAAATTACATTTTAAAGGCAGTATATAGGTAATATAATACCATGANGATAGAAAATAGACTAAAANATGGATATATCCCCCTAAAAAACTGTATCGAGAATAGGAAAAANGATAAAATATGAGCGACCACCCCTCTTTTACATATAATTAGTAAGAAATATATATTTTTTTTATCTGTGGGTGTTGCTTATATTTTTATTTTTCTATTTTTGTAGCTAAATCATAAGATAAAGTACTTGTTGGATATGCGATTGATAGTTGTGGGGTATGATAAAAGTCATGGAATGTCAATTCCATCATAAAATCAAGTGGAAAAGTGTTAAATCGTTCATGTTTCTGGCTGATTATTGAAATTATTAATAGCCGGAATAAACTAAAGGATGCTTTTTTTGTTGTATAATTCATGATGATGTTCGAAATTTCGGACAGTACCATCTGGAATGTAAGAATTAAGAAAAATAAAAACCAAACGATAGTTAGTTGTCCTATTTATTAATTTAAACCTTATACTTTATGAAGAAAGTTCTAGCGACACTTTCCTTGCTGATGGTAATAGGTGTGAGCGCAGTTTTTGCTCAAACCAGGACCATTACCGGAAAAGTGACCGGAAGTGAAGACGGTGAACCCATCCCTGGAGCAACCGTTTTTGTTAAGGGTACTACAGTTGGTACTGTTACACAATTTGATGGTACATATTCGCTTAATGTACCGACTGAAGCTGAGACTTTGGTGTTTTCATTTATCGGAATGAAAGCCAGAGAAGAATCAATCAGTGGTCGTACTACTATTAATGCAGTATTAGAATTAGATGCGATTCAGGTTGAGGAAGTAGTGGTGACTGCTTTAGGTATCCGTAGGGAACGAAAGGCTTTAGGTTATGCCGTTCAGGATGTGGCTTCTGAAGAACTTACACGTGCAGGTAACTCTAATATAGCTACAGCTCTTCAAGGCAAGCTTGCCGGTGTTGATATCAAGCCATCAAGTGGTATGCCTGGTGCTTCAAGCCAGATAGTTATCCGTGGCGCTCGTTCTTTTACTGGTAACAACCAACCATTGTATGTTGTAGATGGTATGCCTATTGCTTCAACTGCTGATTTCTCAACAGGCGCAAGCGTAACAGGTGCTGACCTTTCAAACAGGGCTGTTGATATCAACCCTGCAGACATTGAAAGTATCACTGTCCTGAAGGGACAATCCGCAGCCGCACTATATGGTATCCGTGCGTCTAATGGTGTTGTGATTATTACAACTAAGAGTGGCGCAAAGAATCCAATTGGTAAGGCTATTGTGAGTGTTTCACATACAAGTAGCTTTGATGTTACTTCTCGTACACCTGATTATCAGCAGAAGTATGCACAAGGATCATATGGTGTTTATCAACATAATGCTTCTATGTCCTGGGGTCCTAAAATTGAAGATTTGCCTAATAGTGCAGGCTATGGTGGTAATACTCCAAACTCGTATACTCAAGAAGGAGCTAATCTGCATCCAGGTCAATATTATGTACCACAACGTGCTACTGCAGGTTTGGATCCATGGGTAACACCACAGATTTATGATAACTATGGAGACTATTTTGGAACAGGTTATTCTGCTACAACTAACATTAATGTAAGTCAGGCATTTGAGGGAGGTAACTTTGCTGTTGGTCTAACAAGCACAGATCAAACAGGTATTGCGCCAGGAACAGGAATGGAAAGATGGAACTTCAAGGGTACTGCTGATAAAAAATTGAATGAGTATGTAAAAGTAGGTTTTTCATCTAACTATGCAAAACTCTCAATTGACAAGCTGACTGGAGCTAATGATGCATCATTGGCTGGTATATATGCTGCCCCTATTACTTACGATTTGAAGGGTATACCTTACCATGTTCCTGGAGATCCATATAAGCAGATATATTATCGTAGTTTGACATTTGACAACCCTTACTGGGTAGAGCATAACAATACCTTCAATGAGAAGACTGAACGTTTCTTTGGAAATGGATATGTGGAAGTGTCTCCAAATATTGGAGCAAATATGAGCCTAAACATCAGATACCAATTAGGTATTGATTCTTACACTACTCATTATCAGGATATTTTTGGATTTGGTTCAAAGGATGGTTCTGGATCTATTGATAACTACGGTGTTACTTCTACAACATTTAATTCATTGTTGACAGCAAACTACGAATGGAATATTTCAGAAGACTGGTTGTTGAATGCTACTGTTGGTAATGAGCTTGATCACAATGACTTAAAGACNTACGAAGAATATGGCATCGNCTTTAACNCAGGTGGATGGAACCATATTAATAATGTAGTATCATATNATGCTGTTGATGAGCAACAATCTCAAGATCGTAGCTTTGGTGTCTTTGGAAGCTTATCTCTTTCTTGGAAGTCTATGGTATTCCTCAATGCCACTGGTCGTAATGACATTGTATCTAGTATGCCAAGAGGTAACAGGTCTTTCTTCTATCCTTCGGTATCTCTGGGTTTTGTAGCTTCGGAACTTGAAGCACTTCAAAATCTTAACTGGTTGTCATTTGCAAAGGTTAGAGCATCATATGCTGAAGTTGGACAGGCTGGATCATATTATGAGAATTACTTTGTTAAGCCATCCTATGGTGGTGGTTTCTGGATTGACTCACCAATTACCTATCCTTTAGGTGGAGTTGGCTCTGTCCAACATAGTACTACATTGTATGACCCGAACCTTAAGCCACAGAATACTCAGTCTTATGAGTTTGGTATTGAGCTGAAATTCTTAAGAAATCGTTTAGGAATAGATTATACATACTCTAATCAGGATGTTAGAGACCAGATCTTTCCTGTACCTCTGTCAGGTTCATCAGGTGCTAGCCAAGTTGTAATGAATGGTGGATCTGTAAATACAGAAGCTCATGAAGTTGTATTGTATGCAACTCCTGTTAGGACTAAGGATTTTTCATGGGATATTAGTGTTAATTACTCAAAGATTGATAACGTGGTAAAAGAACTAGCCCCAGGTGTTGAGAGTATCTTTCTTGGTGGTTTTGTTACTCCACAGGTTAGAGCTGGTATTGGAAGCACTTATCCTGTTATATATGGTGAGTCATTTAAGAGAGATGCTAAAGGCAATATAGTTGTAAAAGATGAGCCAGGTGCATGGGATCATGGGATGCCTATGACTGGAGGTCCGGCTGTAATTGGTAAGGTATCTCCTGACTTTATACTTGGTGGTACAAATACATTTACTTATAAGAGCTTTTCATTAACTGGAGTGTTTGAATGGAAGCATGGTGGTCAGATGTATTCTGGTACAAACGGACTTCTTGACCTCTATGGTCTGTCTAAGTTCACTGAAGATAGGGATAAGACCTTTATTTTCAAAGGAGTTAAACCCGACGGAACGCCGAATGACATAGTAAGGGGTGGAGAAAATGACCCTGAAGCATATCAGGATCTTGTTTCAAATGTACTTGGTAACATTGATGAGTATTACATAAGAGATAATTCTTTTGTAAAGCTTCGTGAGGTTGCCTTCCGCTATTCACATCCAAAGAAGGTTTTCGACAAGATGAATGTTGGAGTATCTGTATTTGCACGTAATATATTGTTATGGACAGAGCTGGATAACTTCGATCCGGAGTCATCTCAAGGAAATTCCAATATGGGAGGTGCGTTTGAAAGATTCTCTATGCCACAAACTACAAGCTACGGTTTTGGTGTTGATTTGACATTCTAACTTTTTAATAGAAACACTTATGAAAAGAGTTCATTATATATCATTGTTTACGGCATTCTTATTAGTCTTCTCAGCATGCTCTGAGGACAAGATGGATGAGATAAATAAGAATGTGAATAACCCTACTGATGTTGGGGCAAACTTAATCCTTCCGGATGTACTCGCAAGTACTGCTTTCTCGGTCGTGGGAAGTGACCTTGCATTCTATGCTTCTGTGTATGTAGAGCACAACGTTGGTATCTATGGCCAGCTGTATAATGCTGAAATTAGGACTTCGGAACCTACTAGCGCAACTACATATAACAATTCCTGGAATACTATTTATCGAAATCTTAGAAATCTGAGAACGATTATAAATAAGTGCTCTGAGGGAGGAGATGAAGAAGGAAATGTTCACCTTCTTGCAATGGCACAGATACTGACAGCATATAATCTTGCTATCCTTACAGACTTGATGGGTGATGTACCATGGTCAGAGGCTCTTCAACCTGGTGTGATATTTACTCCAAAGCTGGATGCTCAGCAAAGCATTTATAAATATGTTTTTGATCTATTAGATGAGGCAATCGCCAATCTTGATACGGATCGTGATCNATCATTTGCTGTTTTAGGATCAAAGGATTTGTTGTATGGATCTTTAACAGGTTATGATGATGATTATNAAAANTGGTGGACGGAATTTGCTTATGGTCTTAAAGCTCGCTATACTTTGAGATTAGCTCACAAGACCCCAGACTATGAATCTGTTATTGAGTTTGCAAACAACTCTTTCAAAGATGCAGGAACTGAAGCAAAATTCAGGTTTAATAATGAGTCTGCAAAGAGTCCATTCTATGCATTCTACACTGATAGGAATTATTTCGGAGCAAGTACAAGTCTTCATGATAAGCTTGTAGAGCGGAATGATCCACGTGATACGATTTTCTTCGTACCTGCAAAGGATAAAACTGACATTGAATTTGCTCCAAATGGAAAGCCTAATCAGGTTCAGAATTATTATGGAATTTCTGGTATTACTAACGCAAAGGCTCCTATTTACCTTTTGAGCTATCATGAAATTGAGTTTCTGAAAGCTGAGGCATATGTTAGACTTAATCAATTACCAGAAGCTAAAGAAGCATTGAAAAATGCTGTAATTGCTGCAATGGGTAAATCAAATATTGCTATAGATGAAGAGGATGCTGAAGAGTATTTCGATGATGTGGTAGCTAATAAATTTGACACAGACCCACTAAAAGAGGTAATGGTACAAAAGTACATTGCATTCTTTGAAGAAGAAGCTGTTGAAGCATACAATGACATTAGAAGATTGAAGGCTATGGGAGATAATGTAATTGAACTTTCACATCCAATGCCTGATAGATTCCCGTTACGTTTTACATATGGCTCAAGTGATGTCACTACTAACGTATTGATTCGTGATGCTTATGGTGATGGTTCTTATGTCTATACACAAAATGTTTGGTGGGCAGGAGGAACTCGGTAGCAGTTTGATTAACCTATTAACTGAAGAAATATGAAAAAAACAATATTTTTTGACTAGCACTTTTCTCTGCCTGTTTAATCGGCAGTTGTGATGAGAGTGAGGATCCTGTAGGATTAAGGGATGTGGGTATCGTTCCTAGTTTGTACGATGCAAATCCTGCCGTTTTTGACTCAAAGGATCTTGAAAACACATTTGTTAAGTTTAAGGTCGCTCTGTCAGAAGGTGATAAGCCAGAAAAGGCAGAACTGTATGTTTCATACAATGGAGCTGCTGGATCAGTAAAGTCAAAGAAGGTTTCTGATATCGCTAACTTCCCCGCAGATGTTACAGTGTATGCCACTGATGCGGTTCAAGCATTAGGTATTGCTTTGGAAGATTTAGAAAATGATGATGTTTTTACTTTTGAAGTTGTATTTACATCTCATGGTGGTAAAGTAACACGTTCAAATTCTTTATTAAACGTACCTGTAGCTTGTGCATTTGATCCTGCTCAGGCTTTTGGATCCTACAGAGGTGTTTCAGATGGTTGGGNNGTTGACGGGCCACTTACAATAACTCAGGATGAGGATGATCCGTATACTGTCTATGTAGCAGGCTTGGTTGAGTTGGATGGTGCAGTTGAAGACCTAGGCCCACTTAAGATGACAATAGACCCCATCACATTTGCTGTTAAGGCTGAGAAAACAGCACTTGGATCTGATTTCTTCGGATATCATAATGTGTCTTATCAAGGTACAGGTATCTTTGGAACGTGTGATGGTAAGTATACTATGTCGTTTACTATCACTGTTGACGGAGGTTCTTTTGGTTTGTATTCATTTACTTTTACCAGGAACTAAAAGATCTGCGTAGACAAAACTTAGGTTGTCCAATAGTTAAGATAATTCTAAAAGTAGGACGGCTTAATTAGCAACTTGTAAGGACTGATTTCTGTATTATACAGGGATCAGTCCTTTTAATTTTATTTAAGCTTGATTAGAGTGATATTATATAGTTATTTAAATATGCAGATTTATAAGATTTTGAGTTTAGTAGTATTAAGAAGTTTGTGTTTTCTGTTTTATCCAGACGAAATGCTTTTCGTTTCTTAAGGTTGTACTACAATAACCTAGCTGGGAATCTGTTGTTTGTGCGATTTTCACAAAAAAACTTTACTTCCTGTTTTTT
>JGI24712J26585_10002957_pt1 | contig 13661 bp, 10 predicted proteins | sample BioPla3DNA2_FD_26585 | JGI IMG/M metagenome (IMG submission 26585) | reverse complement strand
AAGGCTTACGGTCTCAGAGACTTTGACTATTTTACCTTACTTATTAAAGCTGCATTTCCTGGTAAAGATGCTTTACCCCGAAATTTTTAATAGAGCCAAAAAATTAGCAGCCATCATATTTTTTTTGAATTGTTGTTTATCTGTTTTCTAGAATCTTTGTGCAAAGAGCATTGGATTTATCGCTTAGCTCCACAAGATTCTGATAACACTGATTTAGAATGGTTGCAGGATCTTCTTTTTTGTGTTACTTGAAAAATTATTTTCTGGTGCCTGTAAGTAGAGCCCAGCCTTCTTTATCCTGAACTTTATTCATCACAAAGTCTTTAGAGTAAGCTTCGTTTACCTCATCAGCCTGTTCGGTTAAGATACCTGACAGAGCTAGCTTACCTCCTGACTGAGTAAGCTCAGCGATAATTGGTTCTAACTGAGCTAAAGGACCTGCAAGAATGTTTGCTACGGTAACAGGAAATTTTGGTAAATCAAGTTTTTTATTTGTACCCATAACAAGTTTTAACTTGTCTTCAACTTTGTTTCTTTGAGCATTTTCTTTTGAAGCGATTAAGGCCTGTTCATCAATATCAACACCAGTTGCTGATTTTGCGCCAAGTTTTAAAGCTGCAATTGCAAGAATACCAGAGCCACAGCCATAATCTAAAATGTCTACATTTTTTAAATCTAAAGAATCTAAATAACCAAGACATAGTGCGGTTGTAGGGTGTGTTCCGGTACCAAAGGCCAGACCAGGATCAAGCATAACAACAACGCTGTTTTCCTCTTCGACTTTAAGCCACGAAGGGCAGATCCATAAATGTTTACCAAACTTTAATGGCTTGAACTGATCCATCCATGCTCTGATCCAGTTTTTATCCTCAAGGTGAGTAACCATCATTGGTATGTGATCACCTAATAATGCCTTTAAGGTATTTAAAATTGGGGTAGGATCGGTTCCTTTATCTAATAGACCTGTAACCTCGGTATTAGGCCATAGACGGCGCTCGCCTGGACGGGGCTCTAAAATTGGTGAATCCTCTGCATCGGTGTAGCTTACAGCTAAGGCACCAAACTGCTCTAACAAATCTGCGATGGTGTCGGCTGCCTGGTTGGTGGTTCTAAGTTTGATTTGAACCCAATCTGAATTGTCGCTCACTTTATTGCGTTCTCCTGTAATTCTTTTAGATGATTATCAATATTAAAAGGTTTAGCCACATGAATAACATTTTGAGAATATCGTTGAGATTCTAAAATGATATTTGACATGCGTTTGTAAATGGTTTTAGTCTGCGCACCTAAATTAAATTTAATCTCGTTAAAGGCTCTCAGGTAGGAAATTCTGTTTTTACCTAGTAAAGATAGTCTGAAGGTAGAAACCTTTTTTAGAGAATGAACTTTAACATAAAGCTCATTACCAATGGAGCTGGTACCGCATATATTACTAATACCGCCAACGTTCTTTAAAATGGCGATAAGCATCAGATCAGGATTTTGCATCTGATTGAATTTTATACCTGCAATTTTATCATTTGAACGAAGAGTGTTCTTTAAGGTATTTATAACTCCAAGTTTTGAGAAAAATAGCTGTAGCGCAGGCGGAATTATAATTGCCATGACAATTGCGTAATAGTGCAGTGGTGTTACGTGCAGTAAAGTCAGATTCTTTAAGATAAGGTCAGGCTCATAGAGCATGTAGAAATTTGTAAATGTAGCAAGCTGCAGGTAGTAGCTTACAAAGAAAATCAGAATAGAGCTTGTACATAAAACAATTAAAGTTCCAGGAAAGAAGAATAGTAGAATGGCAAGCTCAATAGACACGCAAGCGCCGATTCTTGATGAGAGGCAGGTAATGATTGCAAGCAGTACTAAAAAGAAGCGGTTATATTGTGTTGCAACCATTGCTCTTGTAAAGATAAGCGCTGGCAGGGCAATAATATTTGTCAGAATAATGCTGTTTAAAATGGCATTTACGGTTTCAGAGTCTACCTGCAGGCTTACAAGTGAATTTAGTGAAGCACTAAATCCAAGTGTCAGCATAATTTCGTAAATAGGGACAAAAAGACAAGCCAGAAACGACTCTACGAAAACAGAGGTAAAAGTAATAAAAATTGAGTGCTCAATGTTTTTTACAATTACCACAAAACCAATCAGGGTAAGTGTAGGCATCACAATAATACCAATGAGCTTATACAGAAAAGTAAAAAACGAGACGTTTTCATTTTCTGAATCTTTATCGTTACTGGGCAGTAAAAAAAGCGTTGCGCTCAAAGAGGCAATAATCCACGCAGTAGGCTGCGTAAAGAGATTTGAGTATTGAGATAAAGAGATCGAAGATAAAATCGAGTAGTTAAAACCAACAGCTAAGAGTTGAAAAAATCTGTTTGAAGTAGGCATAAGACAGGCTACACAGATAGCAAAAATACCTGGTAGCACAATTCTGAAAATCTGCATCAGAATTGATTGCAGATTGTAGTCGATGTCTAGTGGAATACGTTTATCAAGAGCATAGGATGCAATTGCCAGTAATCCTACCGGCAGGAGCAAAAACATACTTCTTTTACTGTATTTATTTCTATGCATAAACTAAACCTGAAAAACTAGGTTCATTCTAGCAAATTTTTTTAAATCAATCTCTTCAAATAAATGACATGGCTGCGTATTTTTGATTTTATTTTTGAGATAGCTTTTCCTATAAATTTATAAAAATAGCGATGTAGGTTATAAATAAAACTTAATTTTTTGAAAGCTATATAAAATCATATAAATAGCAAATATAATGGGATGAATATTAGCAATGAGTTGATTAATAGCAATTTATCGAATCTTGAAGAATCTGTACCTTGGGGTTAACTGTGAAAATCGTTAGACGTGACTTCGTGGATGATAGTCATTTAGAAAATTATATATCAGATCCTGTGATACGCCAGATCTTAGCAAAGCGTGGCATAAAAACAGAACAGGATATTACCTGCCAGTTAAGTGATATATATCATTACAAAGATCTTCACGATATTGAAAAAGCAAGTTCGATTATTGCAGATGCTATTATCAGACAGGACCCGATTTTAGTAGCCGGCGACTATGATGTAGATGGTATTACAGGTACAGCATTAGGTGTAAGAGCTCTAAAGGATTTAGGTGCAGGTGCTGTAAGTTATTATGTTCCATCACGTTATGAGGGGGGTTATGGTGTAAGCTCTGAGGCTGTAGATAAAGCCATAGAACAAGGCGTAAAACTGCTCCTTACAGTAGACAATGGTGTAAGTTGTAAAGAGTCTATTGATTATGCCAAATCAAGAGGTCTTAAGGTGGTAATTACCGATCACCATGAGACCCCTGAGAATTTACCAAACGCAGATGCTATCGTTGATCCAAAACTCCCAACCGATGAATTCCCTTCAAAAAATCTTTGTGGTGCAGGCGTTCTCTTTTATGTGCTTGTGGCAACAAGAGCTAGATTAAGAGAATTAGATTACTACAAGGGAAGACCTATCCCAAGAATCGGTCGTTTCCTTGATCTTGTGGCACTTGGAACCATAGGCGATGTGATGCAGCTTGACGCAAATAACAGAAAGCTTGTTAAATATGGTTTTGAGCGTATAAGACGCGGTGAGTGTCTTGTGGGTATAAAGGCACTTGCAACATCATGCAGAGTGGATTTACCTTCAATTAACTCAGTAAGTATAGCTTTTGATTTATGTCCAAGATTAAATGCTCCTGGCAGAATCAAACTTGAAAACAATCCGGCTGTATCCTTAATGCTTACAGATGATGAAACCGATGCAAGCATAATTGCCCGTGAGCTTGAGATGTGTAATAAGCGACGTGGCGATTATGAAAGAGTCTTTTTAAAGGAAGCCTGTGAGGATGCCCAAAAGCAGGCTGGTAACTCAGCCATTGTGCTTTACAGACCAAACTGGCTTGTAGGCTTAGGTGGTCTTATTGCAAGCCGAATTAAAGAGAAATTCTCTGTACCTTGTTTTGTATTCTCAGGTGATGGAGAGGAGCTTTCAGGTTCAGCTCGATCTGTTCCTGGTTTTAGTATTGTTAAAATTCTGCAGGCTTTAAGTGAGAAAAGCCCTGATCTTTTAATCAGATTCGGTGGTCATGCGATGGCTGCAGGCGCCTCTATTACCAGAGAAAACTTTGAAAAGTTCAAGATGCTTTTCAATCAAATTGCAAAAGAGAATTTAGGTAGTCCACATGAGGATGAAATTCTCTCAGATGGAGAACTTTCACCAAACTACATTAACATTTCATTTGCTCAGGATTTAGAGTCATACAGCCCATGGGGTAACGGTTTTGAAGAGCCTTGCTTTGATGGTGAATTTACTGTTGAAGACGTTACTTTAGTTGGCAATAGACATCTTCGTTTCTCATTACGTTCAGATGATGGCTCTAGCATGTCCGCAATTAAGCTTCGTGCAACTCCAAATGAACGTTCTATTGTAAGAAACATGCGAGTTCAGGCTGTTTACAATGTGGGTATAAACCACTATATGGGATCACAGCGCCTGGAGATCAAGGTACTTGCAATTGAGCCTGTTTAAAAACAAAAAAAGTGCTTATATTTCTATAAGCACTTATATCTGGAGTTTGAATTGTTTTTTAGCTCTTTGATTTAGCGTACATGGCAGCGCCGATAATACCTGCTAAATTTAAAGTGGCTGCAGGGACAACCTTAGTATTTAAAGTAAGTTTTGATTCATACTTTTTAAATTTCTTAGAGACACCTCCACCTAAAACGATAAAGTCAGGTTGTGTCAGAAAAGCAATATACTCTAGGAACTTATTTAATCTCTCGCCCCATTCTTTGTAGCCAAGATCTTCCTTTTCACGAACTGAATCTGAGCAGTAGTGTTCTGCAATATCGCCTTTGAATTTTAAGTGACCGAATTCTGTATTAGGGTACATCTGACCATTGATAAATAGAGCAGAGCCAATACCAGTGCCTAGTGTTAAGAATAAAACAGGGCCTTTGTAATCTTTTACAGCACCAAAGGATAACTCTGCAAGACCTGCCACATCAGCGTCGTTTGCCACGAAAACCTTTTGTCCTGTCGCCTGTGAGAACAGCTCTTCAACCTTAACGTTGATCCATGATTTATCAATGTTAGCAGCTGTTAAAACCTCACCGTTGATAACGCGAGCAGGGAATCCGCAGCCGATAACACCTTTATAGCCAATCTGATCAACTAATTTTTTTAAGGTGTTTGCCACAGCTTCAGGAGTTGCAGGCTGTGGAGTAGGAATTCTGATTCTCTCTGATTTTAATTCACCAGTCTGAGTATCGACAATAGCACCTTTAATGCCGCTGCCACCAATATCAATGCCTAGAATATCCATCTATTATTACCTAACTGTTATTTATACTTTACATAAATAAAGTATAAGCAAACTTAAAATAATGTATATACCAATATTTTGTTAAATATCTAAAAAATTACGAATAGCCCACAAAATTAGCTCGATAAGCTATCTTCTAGTTCAGTTATAGAGCAATTGAACAGGTTGAGTTTTTAAAAGTCTTATGCGTAAAATTTAATTCAAGGCCATAAATTCTGTAAAAAATTCTATCAGTTAGGTATTTATATTTACGATAATTGCATAAAATATAGGCAATTATGAATAGATTTATTAGATAAAGGTGCTTATGTCTGACATTTACGTTTTAGGTTATTCAGATTTTGGTTTTCTGCTCATGGATAAAATCTTCAATATAGCTGTTAAAAAGGTTGAAGGTTATGATTATGGTGTCTATGAGGACATTTTAAAAAGCGGTCAAATCTGCATCAAAAGACGTTTTTTAGACACAAAAAACTCTATTATTGACTCAGATGATAAATCAGAGCCTCTATTACCTGAGGATATTTCCCGTTTTGAGATGACTTACAAAGGGCTTCGTGCCTACGTTGTAAGCTCACTTGATGCAGACACTATTTTTGCAGACGATGAAGCAGATGATGATGGTTTTATTAGGATCACAGAAGACAGATTAACCTGTGCTAGCACTGATCCTGAACTTCTTGCCGAAGATGTAGTTATACTAGCTTCAAATGGCCAGGATTTAAACGCTGTTCCAAATCAAGAATAGGACAAAAGATGCAAGTGCTACCTACAGAAGTATTTACCTCAGATGAAGTAAAACAGATAGAAGCAGATTATGCTAAAACACACAACGGCCATTGCTTTGATTTAATGAAAAAAGCTGGCTTTAGTGTCTTTGATTATCTGGTAAAAAAATGTAAAGACCTAAAAGAGGTCTGGATCTTCTGCGGTAAAGGTAATAACGGTGGCGACGGTTATGTTGTTGCATCTTTATTAAAAGAGCATTCTATTGCTCACAGGGTATTTGCAACAGGTATTCCTCATGAAGATACAGAAGCAAGTGTAGCTTATGAGTATTATTTGCAAATGGGAGGTCATGTTGAGTTTGACCTGCCAAATAACGGTGTGCTTCCAACAGATAGTAAGATTGTATCCTATGAGCTTCCGGATGTTGCAATTGACGCACTTTTAGGAACCGGCATTGAAATGGCTCCACAAGGAGCCACCGCAAAATGGATTAAATATGTAAATCAGCTGCAGGCCTACACAATTTCTGTAGATGTACCATCTGGCGTTGTCGCCGATACCGGTGCAGTTCCTGGAGTATGCATTAAAGCACATGCGACAATCTGTATGCTTGCATTAAAGCCAGGTCTTATTACTGGCGATGGAGTAGACTTTGTTGGTGAGGTTTTCTTTTCAAATTTGGGCCTTAATATTTCTGGTTACTCAAGTTTGGAGTCCTTTTCAAATCCTCGTTATCTTTTACCAATAAGACAGGTAACTTATAAGGATATTAAAGATGAACTTCCGTTTCGCTGTCGCTCCTTTAATAAATCAGACAGTGGAAAGGTTTTAATAATTTCAGGCAAAGAGGGTATGGGCGGAGCTGCCATTATGGCTGGTATCGGCGCATTGCGCTCTGGTGCCGGCCTTGTAAAGGTGGCAACAGACAGAATGAATGCTCAGGCTATGTTATCTATAAGACCTGAACTTATGAGTGTTGATTTATCAAATTACGAGTTGGTGTCAAAGGCTATTTCATGGTCTGATGTGGTAGCAATAGGACCTGGACTTGGAGTAAATGAGCATACTGCATCTTTAATGGCTCTGTTAGATGATGATGAAAAGCATTTATTTGTATATGATGCCGATGCATTGAATGTACTGGCAAAATATGAGCAGAACTACTACAAGGAAAACAGAATTCTGACACCACATCCTGGTGAGGCGGCCCGTTTACTTGGTGAAAGTATTGAACAAATCAATCAGGACAGAATCCTCTCATGCTATAAGATCTGGCAGAAATATGGTGGAGTGGTTCTGTTAAAAGGACCTGGTACTGTAATCTGCGATGGTGAGCAGTTTACTATCATCAATGAAGGATCAGAAGCACTGGCAACAGGCGGTTCTGGTGATTTATTAACAGGTATAATAGTGTCTTTATTAGGTCAGGGACTGGATATTAACGCTGCAGCTATAGTTGGTGCCTGTGTACATGGCAGAGCAGGTTACCTTTGCGGTGAGCGCAATGGTGTTTTAGGCACTCTTCCATTGGATTTATGTGATTACGTGAGGGAACTTCTGAATGCAAAAGGTTAGTTTTAAGATTGAAGGTGAGGCAAAAACAGTTAAGCTTGGTGCATTACTTTCAAAGCTTTGTGTTCCTTTATGTAAAGAATTAAAAAGAAGTATTCTAATCAATCTAGAAGGCGATTTAGGGGCAGGAAAAACCACCTTTTCAAAAGGATTTATCAGGGCCTGCGGCTATGATGATCTTGTAAGATCTCCTACCTATACATTAGTAGAGCCTTATGAGTTCTCAGATTTTAGTGTTTATCATTTTGATCTGTACAGACTCGTAGATCCTGAAGAGCTTGAGTACATGGGAATAAGAGATTATTTTGAAAAAACATCAGTATGCCTGATTGAATGGCCTGATAAGGCTGAGGGGTTAATTCCTGAGGCCGATGTTATAGTACATTTTATTTATTCTGAGCAAAAACGTGATGTTGTGATAGAATCTAAACTGCTAGAACAATCATCATTAGAACAAATTAGTGAACAAATAAATAAGTAAAGTGAATCTGTTAAAAAGGCTATTAAAGGCAGGTCTTTTAGCTTTCATGCTGTTAACTGTCTTTAGTGCACAAGCAAATACTATTAAGAGTATCCGCTCCTTTCACAACAATGTAAAAACCAGAATTGTAGCTGATTTAAGTAGCAAGCCAGATTATGCCACTTCTTTGAGCGCTAACAAGGCTGTTTTTTCGTTGCGCATAAGAAGTGTAAGTAACGCAGCAAAAGCTCCTGGTAAATTAGTCGTAAATTCAAGAAGTTGTGTAAAAGGATTTAAAAAGCAGTTAGATGGAAAAGATGTACGTTACGTCTTTTCTTTAAACAAGTGTAAAGATGTAAAAGCCTTTACTCTGGCACCTTCAAAAGATTCTAAAAATTATCGTTTGGTAGTGGATTTTGGAACTCCTGACAATGTAGCGACAACAACAGCTGCTAATGCATCTAAAAGCACTGTAAAGACAGTATCGAATCCTTCAACTCCCGCTATTGATATAAAAGTTCCATTAAAGAATTATGAGCGCGATTTATTTATTAAATACTCACAAACATCAAAAGATGGCTTTAGGACCATGTCGCCATCTAATGCCAAGTTGTATCAGTCAAAGCTTGAGCAGTTAAGAAAAGATTATGCAAAAGCACAGCAGCAGTCCAAAAAAGTACAGGTAGCATCAGGTACTAAGAGATCTGCAAAGGGTTCTGCAGTTAAAAAAGAAGAAGTTGAAGACATCGTATCTGATGCGAGTGCGCCACCAGTTCCTGTAAGAGTAACCTCTGTCTCAAAACCATTTATTATCGCCGTTGATGCCGGTCATGGCGGTAAAGATCCTGGAGCCATTGGTAAACGTGGCGTAAAAGAAAAGAATGTAACTCTAGCTATTTCAAGAGCTTTATACAATTACATCAACTCTAATAAATCCTTTAGAGGAACTCTGACCCGTTCTAGCGATGTATTTATTGATCTTGATAAGAGATCAGAGATAGCAAGACGCAGAAAAGCAGATCTTCTAATTTCAATTCACGCAGATTCTGTAGCATCAGGAAGCTCAACTGCCCGTGGAGCGAGTGTACTTGTTCTCTCTGAAAACAGAGCCTTACGTGAGAATGACAATATTCTTCGCAAGAACAAACAGACACAGTTAATCGGTGGCGCCGGTGAGGTAATGGATCAAAGTGTAGGTAACCCTTATCTTGCAACAGCAATTTTAGATATGTCCTCAACTAATTCACGTTCTGAGGGTAACCTTCTTGCCAAAGAGATTTTAAATCAGTTATCTGCATTTACTCATGTAAGAAAGAATGCGCCAATCTCTGCATCTTTAGCGGTATTAAAATCACCTGATATCCCTTCTTTGCTTATTGAGACAGGATATTTATCAAATCGCTACGAAGAAATTCAGTTAAATCAGCCTAATTATCAGAAGCAGATTGCTTACAGAATTTATCTTGGCATCAAGTCTTATTATGAGAAATATCCAGCTCAAAAGCTTAAATCAAGACAGGAATCCTATGCCAGAACCAATTCTCTAAAGGGTAAAAGAAGTGTTGTGGTAAAGAAAGGTGATTCCCTGTCTTTAATTGCAAAGAAGAACGGAGTCTCAGTAAGTTCGCTACGACAGTTAAACTCTTTAAAATCTGACTCACTAAGAGTAGGTCAAGTTATATATTTACCATAGGATAAAATATGGCAAACATTAGACTTCTCTCAAAGCAGCTAGCATCTCAGATTGCAGCAGGTGAGGTGGTTGAAAGACCTTCATCTGTAGTAAAAGAATTACTTGAAAACGCGGTTGATGCAAAGGCTACTCATATTCTATGTGAGATAAGACAGGCAGGTAAAATTCTCATTCGTGTGCGCGATGATGGCGCAGGTATTGAGAAGGAGGATTTACCACTGGCACTTGCCCCTCACGCCACTTCAAAAATCCGTACAGCTGATGATTTAGCTTCAATTGAAACCTTAGGCTTTAGAGGCGAGGCACTAGCTTCAATAGCCTCTGTAAGTAAGCTTACATTAACATCTAAAACAAAATATCAGGAAAATGCCTATCAGGTATGCGTAGAAGGTCCTGAGCAATCACCTGTGGTAACACCTGCAGCTCACCCTACAGGCACCACAGTAGATGTCATGGAGCTTTTTTTTAATACTCCTGCGCGAAGACGCTTTTTAAAATCCGACAGAACTGAATTTTTACGCATTAAGGATATCTTTGTAAGAGTGGCTCTAGCTCATCCAGAGCTTGCCTTTGAGCTTGTCTCTGATAACAAGTGTATTTTTAAGGTATCAAAAGCAAATGTTGAGCAAGGACTTGATCACAGAAGAACTGCAGCCCTAATCGGCAGTAATTTTTCATCTGAAGGTATTGGGGTTATTTGTGAAGATCCGAATTTAAAAATTGAAGGAATGCTTTTACCACCAGCCCCAGAAGAGGCCTGTGTAAGTGAGCAGATTTATTTATTTTTAAATGGAAGACCGATTGCTGATAAAGTTGTTACTCATGCTTTAAAGGAAGGTTTTTATGAGGTTTTAGGTAAGACACTACCAATAAGATGTGTGCTTTACCTGCAGCTTGATCCAGCAACTGTAGATGTAAACGTTCATCCAAGAAAAGATGAAGTTCGTTTCCATGAAACCTCACTTATTCATGATCTGATAACAGATTCTATTGTACTGGCACTTAAAAAAGCCAATATAGGACCTGTTCAGAATTCATTATTCCAGGATTTGGAATCTCCAATAGCTCCTGCTCCATCAAAGTATGAGTTAAATACTCCAGCCTCTCATGCAAGCTCTTTTGATATCAATAACGAGAAGCTTCCAGCTTTTCCTGCAGGCGTAAGCTCTATTATCGATATCAATTCCTTTGCTGACAGGGGTAATCCTATAATCAGAAGCAGTTCATCTGAAAGCGGAAATGCTCCTGTTTACAGAAGCAATATCTCAAAGGATAATCTTGAGGATATAAAACATAATATTAATATCTTTAAATCCTCTGTTTCTGCATCGAGCATCGGCAGCAGTGCCAATTTAAATCTTGAAACACAAGTGAATAACTTCAGTTATCGCTCATCAGTTGTTTATCTTGATCTGGTGACAGATAACGTAGCTTTAGTAAAAGAAAACCGCAAATACTATCTTGTAAATCTTGATAAGGTAAAAGAGTACCTTCAGGCAAAAGACTATATAGAGCGCGTAAAAGACGATTGTGTGGAAATGGTAAAACTTACCATGCCTTTTGCAGTGCGTCTTGATGAGACTTTAATCAAAGGTCTTAAAATCGCAGAAAAAGCACTAAAAAGATGTGGCTTTGAGTTAGAGCTTGGTAAAACAAAAGCTCAATTAGTCTCAATCCCAACTTGTCTTAAAGGCAGTGATTTAGCATCAGTATCAGGAAAAACCTTTAATATAATCAGTGCCTCATATAAGAGTTTAGAAGATGGAATATGTCCATATTCACTAGCATGTGCAATAGCTTCATTTTCTTCTAAAAACAATCTAATGGTTTTAGCAAAGGATTTACTTACAAATATAGAAAGCCTAGGCGTGTTAAAGAATCATGAGGGAGCATATCAAGAGATCAGTTTAAGTCAGTTAGCGATAAAGTTTGGTGGTGGATTTTGAAAGAAAGAGCAATAGTAATACTAGGTCCTACAGCCTCGGGTAAAACCTCCCTTGCTTTAAAACTAGCCAAGTTCTATAAGATTGAAATTATCAGTTTAGACTCTGCTCTAATCTATAAGGACATGGATATTGGCAGTGCCAAACCATCAAAAGAAGAGTTACATCAGGTACCTCATCATTTAATCGACATTCTTGATCCAAGTGAAAGTTACAGTGCTGCAAACTTTAGAGAAGACTGTATTCGTCTTGTAAAGGAAATAACCGCAAGAGGCGCCATTCCAGTTATCTGCGGTGGAACCATGATGTACTACAAGGCTTTAGTTGATGGTCTGTCTCCTGTACCTCCTACCATACCTTTAGTTCGTGAGAAGGTGGCAACAGAAGCTTTACAGATTGGCTGGCCTGCAATGCATGAGAAATTAAAGGATATCGATCCGAAATCTTATGCAAAACTAAATCCAAATGATAAGCAAAGAGTATCTCGTGCACTTGAAGTCTATGAAATGACAGGAAGAGCCATCACCTCCTATTATGAAGAGCAGAAAACCGACCAGTGTCCTTTTGAGAGAATTGAATTTATCTTACTGCCAGAGACTGACGATAGAACGGAGCTTCGTGTTTTAATTAAAAACCGTTTTTTAAAGATGATAAAAGACGGACTTATCGACGAGGTTAAAAAATTAAAAGAGCGAGGCGATCTTACCTTAGACATGCCTTCAATGAGATGTGTAGGCTACAGACAGGTCTGGGAATATTTAGACGGTCATTATGATCTTGATACTATGGTAGATTTATGTGTAAACGCAACATCTCATCTTGCAAAGCATCAGATGACCTGGCTTAGAGGATCTCTTTCTTTAGATACAAAGTACGCTTTCAAAAAACGACTTATAATAGGAGATAGGGATAATCTGAATATTGTAATGGAGCAATTGCAAAAACTCCTGTAAAAATACAATTCATACAAAGGACTTTCCATGACAAGACTGAAAATAAAATTCTTTTCTTTCATTCTGATTTTTGGAATGTTTCAGGGACTGGCACTGGCAAACCCGCAGGTGGAGACCAGTCTTGGTGTAATAGAGGGAGTGAAGTTAGATGGCGTTGAAGTCTTTAAAGGCATTCCTTATGCAAAAGCACCTATAGGAGAGCTGAGTTTTGCTCCTCCTGTAAAAAGTGAACCGTTTACCTCTACTTATAAAGCAGATCAATTTTGTCCTATTGTGCCTCAGGTATCTTATTTAACAAAAGATGTTACTCAAACTTTTTTACTTGAGCAGAACAATAACTATCTGTGTCTGAATATTTACAGACCTGCAAACATTGATCCTGCAAAGAAATACCCTGTTTATGTCTGGATCCATGGCGGCGCTTATGTAATGGGCGCATCATCAGAAGCTGTTTATGACGGATCATCTTTTGCAAGAGATGATGTAATTTTTGTATCAGTAAACTACAGATTGCACGCCTTAGGTTTTTACACCTCAAAAACCACTTTAAAAAAGTATGGAACCACAGGAAACTGGGGCCATCTTGATATATTGCAATCCTTGCACTGGATAAAAGAGAATATCGGCTCCTTTGGAGGAGATGCAGATAACATTACAGTAGGAGGAGAGTCAGCTGGCAGCTTTGCTGTATCAGCACTTGTCATAAGTCCACTTGCTAAAGGTTTGTTTAACAGAGCAATTTTAGAGAGTGGCACTATTATCAACTATCCATTTTCAAGCTTTAATACAGCAGAAAATCATGCCACTACCATGAGTCACAGCGAGAATTTACGTAATAGCATTGGCATTATTGATGATAGTGAAGAGGGCTTATCAACCTTAAAAACAATGGATCCAATGTTCTTAGCTTATAACTCAACATATGATTACGATTTCAAATCCGGTTTAAGTTATAACTATTTAAAGCCATATTT
>JGI24712J26585_10002954_pt1 | contig 13666 bp, 13 predicted proteins | sample BioPla3DNA2_FD_26585 | JGI IMG/M metagenome (IMG submission 26585) | reverse complement strand
TAGAATTATTGGAGGTTTTATCCCTTATGAGATTTGAAAAACTTAAATTATATTTTACCCTTTTTAAAATTACATTCTCTATCAGCGCTTTTACCTTTGGTGGGGGATATATTGCTATACCCATGATACGCAAGTATTTCGTCAATGACTTAGAATTAATTAGTCAAGAAGAGCTCCTAGATATGGCTGCAATTGCCCAATCAACCCCGGGTGCCATAGCTGTTAATATTGCTGTATTAGTAGGTTATCGTATATTGGGAATTACTGGTGCAATCATCAGCTGTATAGGTACCGTTTTACCACCTTTATTGATTTTATCTGTCATATCCTTTTTTTATAAGGCTTTTAGAGATAATAGGATTATTACAGCAATTTTGAAAGGTATGCAAGCGGGAGTTGCCGCTACAATTGTTGATTTGATAGTTGATATGGGACAAGGGATTATAAAAGAAAAAAAATTACTATTTACATTAATGGCTCCCATTACATTCATAGCTAATTTTGTTTTTAATATCAATGCAATAACTATAATTGTCTTATGTTCTATTTTATCTTTCATACAAACTTATTTCAAAAACAAACAAGGAGCAATTCAAGATGAATAACACTATTCTAAAATTATTTATTAGTTTTTTGCAAGTTGGTTTATTTAGTATTGGTGGGGGATATGCGATTATCCCATTAATACAGGATAGGATGGTAAATTATTATAATTGGCTTACACTCCAAGAATATACAGATATCATTACAATTTCTCAAATGACACCTGGTCCTTTAGTTGTCAACACTGCTTCCTTTGTAGGTATACGTATTGCCGGTATTCCCGGTGCTATAGTGGCTACATTTGGAAGTATCATATCTGGATTTATTATTTCCATTCTCTTTTACGAGTTTTTTAAGAAAAACAGGGATATAAATAGTATTGCTAACATATTAAAAGGCCTACGCTCTAGCTCCGTAGGTCTTATTGCCTCTGCGGCAGGTACCATTATTTTGATTTCATTTTTCGAGACTTCATCATTACAGGTTAAAAATACTAGTGTAAATATTACAGCCATAATTATGTTCATAGTTTCTTTGCTTTTATTAAGGATACATAAATTAAACCCTATTATAGTTATAATTATAGCCGGTGTAACAGGGCTACTTTTTTATTAAGAAATAATAACCCCTAAAATTAAGAATCCTGAATCATCCCCATTTCTTTAGTTTCTTTCTTAATAGCTTAACACTTTCTAAGGATTGATCTGAAAACGAAATTAAATCGATAAAGTAACTTGTTTTCACCTCAGTATCCAATAAAAAGCCATCCAGACTATCTTTGTCCTGTTTCGAGGTAGTATTTAGTGAAATAAGTTCTTTAGAAATGGTATCTATCACATTAGAATTCTCCATTGTTGCTTTAACAGAATCCTCAGCAAGATTAATAAGTTCATCTTGATTTTGCAAGATATCCATCAGAGATATTTTAGCCTTTTCTGTTAGATGCATTCCCTTTTCTACTTCAGTAGATGCGCTAGAAGTTTTATTGTTTAATTCTTCCATCGACTCCATTATTGTGGCTATGGTACTTCCAATTTGAAGAGAGGCTTGGGTAGTAGCCTCCGAGAGCTTCTTGACTTCATCAGCAACTACGGCAAACCCCCTACCTTGCTCTCCTGCCCTAGCTGCTTCGATGGAAGCATTCAGGGATAATAAATTGGTTTGGCTTGCGATATTATTGATAATTTCTGTGAATTCTTGTATATTGGTATACGCATCTTTAAGATCAACAAAGGCAGTTTGAAACTCATCTATGATTGTCATAATAACATTAACTTGAGTAGATACATCATTCATATTTTCACTGCCTACATATGTTAACTTTTTAGTCATATCCACATTACTAAGCACATTATTTATCAATGCATTTGTGGATTCTACATTGTCAGAAAACCTTATAATATTATTGGATATATGCTGCAAACTTTTATTCGTTTCTGAAATACTTACGGATAAATCACTAACCCTTTTGGTTGACTTTCCTTCGTTTTGTAAAAGCCCATCTATTTTTTCTGATACCAATTTATTTAGGCTTTCAAATGTGCTCATTATCTTTAGTAGAACATCCTCTTCTATAAAAAAACCATTTTTATTATTATCGTTGTAATTATTTGCGGGGCTATTCTTTTTTGTTTGAAATAAATTTACTATTCTCATGGCTATTCTCCTAATCCTAATAATACTAATGTTTGGTTTAAATGCTTTCCATTAAGCTGCTCCCCGTAACTGGAAAACCCTACCAATGGTGCTAAATTAGAAAGAGGAGCCATAACCTGTTCGCCTATTTTTTGCTCTTCAAATTGCAATCGCCTAAGAATACAATTTATTGCAATAATCCCTTTAAGATTGGGTACATTTTTCATCAATTCCCTTGAGGTTTCGTTAATAACTTCTACCGGATCAAGAGGTTTAAGTATTTCTAATATCGAGTTCGTAAGCACCTGACAATAAAACTGAATAGAATCATCTGAGTTTATTTTAAATGGAGATGCAATCCAAACGTCATCACCAATTTTTCTTCCCAAGGGGTTTGTAGTAAAATATTTAGGTAAGTCTTTTTTGCCTATTCCTAGTTTTTCTGCGTAGGCCCTAGCGGCAGGCATATTATCTAATTCATATATAATCCTTCCTCTGATGTCTGCCCTCGTTACTACCATGTGATTGCCTGCAGGTTTAAAGATGTTTTCTTTTAATATATAGAATTTACAATTTGGATTTACAAATGTTACTACCGCTGCATTAGTAAAAGTATTACCATTGTAACTAACCTTGGTTTTAATAAAATCTAGTCCATCCCCGGCACTCCCGCCTATTATGGGAAATCCAGAATACTTAAATATAGAGTTAATGACAGATAAGGTTTTTTCTTCTGCTGAGGATAAACCATCTATTAAAGTTAGTGCAAAACCTTTTTTGGCACTAGAAGGATCCTCAAGAGAAAGTCCAGTTTTTCTAAAAGTTTTTATTAAATCATCCCTAAACATCATGGGTATGGTACTTATATCCTCGACTACCGTTGTAGATGTAATAAAGTTATTTGAGGATATGGCCATAGCAGATATAGAATTCTGAGTCAAATGATTATGGGAAATTTCACCTGCCGTAGTGCATCCTACAACCTCTGCATGAGTAAAAGCTTCTTTCATTATTGAAGATAGCAGCTCAAAATCATAAGTATTAGCTGCAAAAAATATTACATAACTTACGCCGGGTTTTTTTATCTGCCGTATTATTTCTTTAGCTGCAATTTTAGTATCTTCATGAGAACTAAATCCTTCATAAACATTGAGCATTTTAATCCCTCCAATAGCATCCAAGTCATAATTAACTTGTAAATACCTTCATCTTCTTATATATTTCTACACAATATTCCTAAATCCTTCCTAAATACTAAAATATTACTTATCTTAATTAAAATTAGGTTATAATGTGTTAAACCAATCATTTGCTGCTTTTATTCTCTATATAATCTAACTTTATAATTTTTAATCTTCATAAACCTTGTAAATATCTATTACTACCTATCGCGCAATAATCTTTTGAAGATATGATATGGCAATTCATCTCATATCAAATAAAGCAACTGCATTATTGTTTTGCATAAGAGATTGGAACCTTCCAAGCGCCTTTAATAAACCTCGTAGTAAAGCAAATACTCCTAAATAGCCAATCAATAGTCATCGCAACCCATATGCCTAATACCCCAAGACCAATAATACTTCCTAATATGTAGCTAAAAGCAATTCTAAAAGTCCACATGGAAATAATAGCAATAAACATTGTAAACTTTACATCGCTAGCTGCTCTTAAGGTGTTTGGTAAAGTAAATGATAAAGGCCAGATAATCATACAGCAAAAACTATGATATCTCATAATTTGCACAGCTATTTTCGTGGTTTCTGGAGTTAAGTTATATACCCCAGCTATAGCAGGGGCAAAAATAATTAAAAGAACATTAATAATGCCAAGGGATAAAAAGGTGATCTTGAGTATGGTTTTCGTATAATACACTGCCTGTTCGTAGTCCCCTGCGCCTACACATTGACCGATAATTGTAATCAGTGCAAGGCCTGTAGCAACTCCGGGTAGTGTTGCAAAACCGCCTACGGTGTTACCCACTGCATTAGCAGCAATGGAGGAAGTACCATAACTTGCAACCAGACTCATAACTAGTATTTTACCTACCTGGAACATACTATTTTCTAAACTATTGGGAATGCCAATATGTAAAATTTGTTTAATAAAATGCGGATTTAGTTTTAAAGAAAAATGTTTTTTGATATTGATGTCATATCTTGGGTTTCGTATAAGTGCAAACACAATAATAGCAGCTACAACACGGGATATTAATGTAGCAGTACCTGCCCCTGCCACCCCCATACCAAATCCAAATATTAAGATAGCATTACCACATATATTTATCACATTCATAACTAAGGAAGTCATCATAGAAACTTTAGAATTCCCCATGGAGCGAAATAAGGCTGCACAGCTATTATAAATACTTAAAAAGGGATATGACAATAATGAAAGCAAAAAGTAAACCTGAGCATTTTCCATGATTTCATAATCTACTTTTCCAAAGATTGTACTCAGGATAAGTTTATTATAAGTAAGACCAATAACCATAATAACAATGGATATAATAACTGAAATAAGCAAAAGCTGATTGGCAGATGTCCTTGCATTTTCCTTTTCTTTTTTGCCAATGTACTGGGCAGATATAACGGCACCTCCAGTGGCTAGAGCCGCAAAAACATTAATGAGTAATATATTAATAGTATCTACAAGTGATACCCCCGAAACAGCACTTTCCCCTACCCCAGAAATCATTATAATATCTGCCATACCCACGGTTACAGCTAAGAGCTGCTCTATTATGAGGGGTATGATTAAACGTTTTAAATCTCTTTTAGAAAACATTGGATTTGTATTTGTCTCTTTATTCAAACAAGTCACTTCTTTCATTTATAAAGTCCTTTCCGTCAAAACTAATACAAATAATAAATTTATTATAACCGAAACCCTTATTACAATAATTTACAATTGTAGTTAATGTAGTTCCATAAAGTCTTATATAATCATCTTTTATTGAATAATCTGGTTTTGCATGATATAGAAATGATAATATAGTTTTATTATTTATAAACCTTAAATTTATAAAATATCCTTATACTATCCCAAGTGGTAATACCAATAAAGAATGTTACAAAAATCCACCTTGCCCTATCAAGCCATACCGTGATGGCTTCAATTGACCCATTTACAAGATTAGAAAATGCGGATATGAAGTTAATATTAAATAGCTGATTATCAAACAACATAATGATTAAAAGTATGCACATAAGTATATTATATAAAGCATTTAATATAATAAGTGGCATAGTCCATCTCTTAGTAATATACTTCCATACAAAAATACCTAATTGAAATACAGCTAATATTAATATAAAAACTATATATATTTCTAATCTATTGATATCAAATAATGATGTAATATTTAGGGTATTGTTTTTATCTCTAATATATATAGCTATAAGCTGCGGTTGAAAATATAATAAAGCAGTAAATGTTATGGTAGATAATATCGAAAAGATTGTTTCACCCCTAGAAATTTTCAAATTATTATTTAGAGGTATTTCTGGCAATAAATCGGGAGTCCATTCACTACTAAAGGCTGGTAAATATCCTGGTTCAACCCCACTTCTTTCTAAAATTATAAATATTAAAGTAACCCAAAAAGCCCCTTGCATAGTTCCTACTAATGCTCCTGTAAGTACATTGGTAAATATCCCTACAATCCTATCTATTAAATCCATTCCGTATCTGTTTATTATGGAATCTACCATCGAAATACTTGCAAAAACAACAATACAAATTCCCACTACCACTTTTAGAATTCCAATATATTTATTAAAATATCCTGGGCCAATTAAGTATCTTTTCTGGGGATTATATTCATTGGCCAAATTCATTGGACTGCCTAGTTCTTCAAGAACTCTGTATACATCCTCCTCAGTATAGCTATTAGTTAACATATATTCAATATTAGCTCTTAATTCTTTTGTAATGTCATCACGGATATTATTCGGTAAACATTCAGCTACTGCATAGATATAACGATCAATTAGATTCATTTTCATCCTCCTCTAGAACATTCTCTAATAAATTTGAAATTTGTTTCCATTCTTTTTTAAGTCTTTTATACACCTTTTTTCCTTCTGCACTCATAGTATAGTATTTTCGTGGCCTACTTTCACTTGTATCCCACTCGCTTATCAATAATTTCTGTTTTTCTAGTCTTCGCAGTAAGGGATAAAGCGTTCCTGCCTCAATTGGAACTCCTTTATTATCTAATTTTTGTACAAGAGAATATCCGTATTCATGTGAATGAAGTTGACTAAGTACTATAAGTACTGTCGTTCCTCGTTTTAATTCTACTACAAGAGAATTAAATAATTCTTCTATAGATTCCATATTATCACCTCTATTTTAATATACTGTATGTCACATACTATTGTCAATCATACATTATTAATGTTCCTTATTTTATGCTCTTATTCCCACATAAACCTGTAGTGGATTTGCACTTACCCTAAAAATTTGCGTTAAAAGGAATTATTCACCAATGAATCCTCTGCCGCTAATAAAAAATGCCTGTTAGTAATAAGTTAACAAGTTACTAACAGGCATTTTTCCCTTATAAGATAGATTAAAACTTTATTTCGATAGCTTATCAATAATAGCCATTATCTCTGTAATCTTTTCACGCTGTTCTCCTGCTTCAAAGGCTTCTTGTACACAACTTCCTAAATGGTCATGGAGTACATCCCTATTGATGTTGCGTAGTATAGCCTGTGTAGCCATAAGTTGATTGGAGATGTCAATACAATATCTGTCCTCTTCAACCATTTTTAAGATACCATCAATTTGACCCCTTGTAGTTTTTAGAAGACGCATTACTTTTTCCTTATCTGATTTCATATCCAACCCTCTTTCTACCATAAGTTTATTTTTATTATTTGTTAATTAAATAAACTCTTTTTTTCTGTAATAGATACAACCTTAAATTCTGCTTCTTCTAAAGCATCTATAAATACCTGTTTATCTAAGTCTTTCGCTAAATTGACCACTGCTCTTTTTTTCTTAAGATTGACTTTAGCCTCCACTCCATCAATCGCATTTAATGCCTTTGTAGCTTTGGCTACACAATGTTCACAATTCATTCCTTCAATTTCTATTATTTTTTTCATTGCTTTATATCTCCCTTTAAATAAATTTTGTTTTCTTATTTTGCTTTTGCATGTTTTGGTTCAAATAATTTTAGCCTTAGAGCATTAGACACAACAAACACTGAACTCATACTCATTGCTGCAGCACCAAACATTGGACTAAGTTTCCACCCAAAGGTTGTAAAAAATACTCCTGCGGCCAATGGTATTCCTAAGCTATTGTAAAAGAATGCCCAGAATAAGTTTTCCTTAATATTTTTAATTGTAGCTTTGCTTAGTTGAATAGCTGTAACAGCATCTAGTAAATCACTTCTCATTAAAACTATATCTGCCGACTCAATAGCAACATCTGTACCAGCCCCAATAGCTATACCTACATCTGCCCTTGCTAAGGCAGGTGCATCATTGATACCATCACCAACCATTGCAACTTTTTTGCCACCTTCTTGTATAATCCTAATCTCTTTTTCTTTATCTTGTGGTAATATTTCAGCAACAACTCTATCGATGTGTAATTGTCTTCTAATTGCCTCGGCGGTTTTCTTATTATCACCTGTAAGCATTACTACATCTATTCCCATAGTTTTAAGCTGATTTATGGCTTCGTAACTTGTAGGTTTAACTACATCTGCTACGGCAATGATACCTAAAAGACTTCTGTCATCTGCAAAATATAGGGGGGTTTTCCCTTCCATAGCAAATGAATCCGAGGCATCTTGGAAAGATCCTATATTAATTTTCTTATCATTCATTAATGCCAAATTACCTGCAATATATTGTTTCCCATCTATTTTTCCAACTATACCTCTTCCGGAAATAGCGTTAAATTCATCAACATCCTTAAATAATATTCCTTCTTCCTTTGCTTTTTGAACAATAGCTTCGGCCAATGGATGCTCTGAAGGTTTTTCCATAGATGCAGCTATTTCTAATAGATGTTGTTTTGTTCCTCCCTTTGTTACAATTATATCTGTAACTATAGGCTTACCTTCTGTAATTGTACCAGTCTTATCAAGAACAATAGTTTTAACCCTATGCAGTGTTTCTAGGGCTTCTGCAGACTTAATTAGTATTCCATTGGATGCGCCCTTTCCTGTTCCAACCATAATAGCCACCGGAGTCGCTAATCCTAAGGCACAAGGACAGGAAATTACTAATACCGCAATACCCATGGATAATGCAAATTCAAAAGGATATCCTAAAAGTAACCATACAACCATGCTTATTAGTGATATGGACATTACTATAGGAACAAATACTCCACTTATCTTATCTGCCATTTTTGCGATGGGCGCCTTAGATGAACCTGCCTCTTCTACTAGCTGGATGATTTTTGCTAACGTAGTATCATCCCCAACCTTTTCTGCCTTAAATTTGAAAAATCCTGTTTTATTTATAGTAGCAGCTATTACCTTATCACCTATATTTTTCTCTATAGGGATACTTTCACCTGTTAAGGCAGATTGATCTATAGCTGAGCTTCCCTCAATAATAACCCCATCTACAGGTATACTTTGACCCGGTCTTACAATTACTATATCATCTTTAACTACATCCTCAACGGAAATTTCAACTTCATTACCGCCTCGGATAACTGATGCTGTCTTTGGTGCAAGATCCATTAATTTAGATATTGCCTCAGACGTCCTTCCTTTGGCCCTTATTTCTAAAAGTTTACCAAACGTAATTAGGGCTAAAATCATTGCTGCAGATTCCAAATATAAGTCTTTTGTATATTTAGTAACAATGCTTAAATCATTATGTCCTAAACCATATCCAATTCTAAAAATTGCAAATGCCCCATATACTAATCCTGCCGCTGAACCTACAGCTATAAGTGAATCCATATTTGGAGCGCCATGGAATAAAGTTTTAAAACCAACTTGATAGTACTTGCGATTAACATAAACAATCGGTAGGGTAAGCAATAATTGCATAAAAGCAAAGCTTATTGCATTTTCTGGTCCTATTAACCAATTAGGATGAGGAAGGTTAAACATATGTCCCATAGATATATACATTAGAGGAATTAAAAATGCAAATGAAATTATTGTACGATTTTTCATTTCCTTTATTTCTTCCTCTACGGGATTAACTCCTTTTTCTTTTTGCTTATCAAGACTTGCTCCCCGTACAAATACAGAAGCATTATATCCTGCCCCTTCAACTGCACTTATAATCTTGCCATTATCCATACTGCCTTCATCGTATTCAACAGTCATACTATTTGAAAGTAAATTTACATTTACAGACTTAACGCCTGGGAGTTTCCCAACCGTCTTTTCGACTGTACTTGAACAAGATGAACAAGTCATACCCTGTACATTAAATTTTTGATCCATATTTCCACCCCATTCTTATCATTTTCCCACGCCACCCCCAGTGGGGTATCTACATATAGATTATATTCTTTACTATACTTTGTCAATAGGTAATCATTGAATCATTGAATCATTGGGGACGGTTCTTTTTGATTTGCCTTTGATTTATTTATAATTTAATCCCCTACTTTATTTACTATTTCTCTAGTTCAAAGCTTGTACCGTATTATAAGATATTTCTAGAAGATTAGCAATTTTTCTTAAGGATAACTGGCTTCCTTTTATTAGTTTTATGATAATCTCCTTCATATACATATCATTGTCCTTTATCCTCTTAAATCAATGATTCCTTTTTTATTACAGTATTTAGAAATAATACCTTGAGAACTTTCAAGTCTATCGAAAACGCAAAATACATTACCTTCAGCTTAAATGATGGCATTCATTTTTGCTTTATCCGTGGATTTGGAGAAATGGTATTTGCCGTCAGCCCTATGAACACTCCTAGGAAGTATGTGCACCCACTAGCAAACAGTTTTTCTGATTTTTTGTGTCTTTTACTTGCTTGCGGTGATACCGCAGCCTTAGAACAGGCACATGGTTGGCACCAGAAGGAGTTTGACACTTTTTTAGAGGATAATCCAGTTACCAAAGAACAAATGGCGGTATTGAACATTATTCGTGAGAAGCTATATCTTGAGCCAATGGAGCACCCTTTTACCTATATCAAACAATTGCAGGCCGAGTTCGACTATAGCAAAATCAAGTTCACAAAAGACTATGAAGACTTTATCCCACCAGTGCCATCACTTCCCGAATGGAAGGTATGTTTTGACGGTAACTTTTGGGGGCAGTCTGGGCGGCAAAGACCAGGTAAAGAGATTACTGTCCAAACTCATTTTAATTTAAACGATAAAGAATGGCATATTCCTTCCATCTATTCTTGTAGTAGTGGATTGATTATAGATTTTTGCATTAAAATCCCTGCCAAGCGTATTACTAACTTTATAGATAAGTGGGAACTCTCTCCCGAAAATGGTGGCAGTAACTTTTCTGAACAGCAGCAAGAGGAAATTGAAACTGAAAATCCTATTACAATCAATATTAGTCCGGAAATTGTGTTAAACGGTAAGACAATTTCATGTTCCCACAGTTATAAATTATCGTGGAATCCTTGTTTTCCCGAGCTGAATGAGATAGAAAGCTATGGAGCTTGTAAACACTATGGACTTGACCAAAACTCAGGCTGGGTCATCTGGAGATCAGCCTTTCCTTGGCAAACAAAACGTAAGCCCTCAATATCATCTCTAGATGTAATGATTAAGCATGACCCTATTAATATCAGTAGTTCACATTTCAATATAAATGCCCCGGGTGAACGCATTGAATTTACGAATCCAGTAACGAATATATTACACATAATGACTGTACAGGAATACAAATTACAAGAAATTCCAACCAATATGTTTAGTGACGAAGATTACGATTTTCCATCCCACTGTATTGCAATGAGCTACACTATTTCACCAGATCTTGATGATGAATCTTTCTCAGTCCGTGACTGTAGCAGTGGAGATAAACCTCGCAAAAAACATCGCAATCCAATGGAACCGCAAGCTATCAGTGACTGCTTTGCAGTCGGTATCATTAGTGGAGCACATTCACTTGCTGCTATTACCTTTGGAGATAGCCGACAAGGAAAACTTCGTGCCTTGTGTTCTGCTTTGCACTTTGAGCCTGTAGAAACAGTGGACTGGAAGATTATTTTTCATGAAAAGCCATGTCACGATATGACCGTAAAATTAATATAAACTTTATATAAGTGTCGTACCTTGAGTTACAAATACCATTACAATATTAATTAGGCCAATACACTTTTATCGATGTAGCAAAAGCGAACGTCAACAGTTGTTTAGGGCGCTTCGCCTGTTGGAATAGGACGCCGGTAAAGTGTGTAATAAATGACGGTTTGATTTTCCATTGCTTTTAGGCAAGCGGCAAACATTCCTCCACTTCATCAGTCTCGCCACAATTCATCACCTTCATCCTAATCAAAAATAACCAGAGCGTCCTCTGGTTATTTCTGATTCCCATTATAGGTTTTCTAATTGCTTATCAATAGATTCGAGTCGATCTTGCAACATGGTTTTCTGTTCATTGAGCAACTCTTTTTGTGTTTTCGAGGAGATCTGGTTAACTGAGAACCCTCTACCAAAGCCACGACCGAAACCGCGTCTGCAAGCAAGTCCAAGGCCTAATCCCATTCCGAGACCAACTCCATACTTTACTGCATTGGCACCTGTGCAAATTCCTAAACCTCTTCCAGTCATTGCTCCGGCACCCATTGGACCGGTTCCATCTCTTCTTGGCATGCTATTCACCTCCTTATAGTTTATGACATATGTCACTTATACTTATTATACCTCATTAATGTCATATGTCAATAACTATTCCTACAATATCACCTATAATTGCCCAACGATATCCCCCTCATTTGGTTCATTTCATTATAAATTTTCTTATGTGGGTATGTATATCCTTATAGGGAGGATATTTCATAGACATGTCAAATATAAAGCCATTCTGAAGTACAGATTTTTTATGTGAGAATGCATCAAAGCTATATCGCCCATGATAACTGCCAATACCACTTGTTCCCCTTCCGCCGAAAGGCAGATTATGATTTGTAACATGACTGATTACATCATTAATGCACCCCCCACCAAAAGGAATTCCATGAATCAGCTGTTTCATTAACATTTTATCAGTTGAAAACAGGTAGAAGCCAAGAGGATTGGGATTTCGTGCTATTATCTCTTTTATATCCTGTGGCTTATGATACACAACAACGGGAAGAATAGGACCAAATATTTCTTCCTGCATAATGGGGGAATTCAAATCATCAATCTCTATAATGCTAGGCTCAATATAGAGTTTTTGTTCATTAGAACTACCTCCAAAAATAATCTTACTCTCTACCAGATAGTTTTTAAGCCTGTCGAAATGTTTCTTGTTAATGATACGCCCAAAGTCTGGACTATTTTGTGGGTTTTCCGAAAAAAATACAGTTATCCATTTCTTAAGTGCAATATACAACTGTTCCTTTATATCTTTGTGCACTATCAAATAATCGGGGGCTATACAGGTTTGCCCTGCGTTCATGAACTTACCCCATAAAATTCTTTTTGCCGTAATATCAATATTTATATTCTTATCTACAACGCAAGGGCTCTTTCCACCTAGCTCCAAGGTTACAGAAGTCAAATGCTTTGCAGCTCTTTCCATGACTATCTTCCCAATCTCGGGACTTCCGGTGAAGAATATTTTATCAAAAGGTTGCTCAAGCAGGTACTTACTAACCTCTGAATCCCCATCAATAACAAATATATAATTGCTGTCAAATGTATTGTTTATTAGCTTTTTGATAACATCAATTGATGCCACTGAATACTCCGAAGGTTTTATTATACAGCAATTGCCTGCTGCAATTGCACCGACAAGAGGTACCAGTGAAAGCTGAAAAGGATAGTTCCATGGACTGATTATCAGCGAGACCCCAAAAGGCTCTGCCATAATATAATTCTTTGAGGGGAAAGTGAGAAACGTCGATTTGATCTTTTCTGGTTTTGCCCACTTTTTCAAATTCTTAATAGCAGTATTGATTTCTCTAATAATCAAACCAATCTCAGAGGTATAGGATTCTATTAACGGCTTATACAAATCCTGTTTAAGGGCATTTAAAATCTCTTGTTCATTACCTATAATGGCAGATTTAAGTCGTTTCAGCTCTGCAAGCCGAAATTCAATGTCAAGTGTTTTACCGTTATTAAAGTATTCTTTTTGTTCATTTACGATTTTTACAATTTCTTTATATTCCATGTTTTCATACACCCCCGTACTGCTTTCTTTTCTTGCTACTCTTGGCATAAAAACATCTCCTGTCAAATTATTTACAGAAAGTGTAATCCAATACACAAAGTAATCAACTAGAACCATCCCCGATGATTCTAATCATTTTCTTTATCTCTTCTTCTGTCAGATTTCTCCACTTTCCTACAGGCAAATTCTTTA
>JGI24712J26585_10002944_pt1 | contig 13686 bp, 10 predicted proteins | sample BioPla3DNA2_FD_26585 | JGI IMG/M metagenome (IMG submission 26585) | reverse complement strand
TATAAAAAATGTCAATCGGCTTCAAAAGCCGTTTTTTCAGCTTTTGTCAGCAAGGGGATGCCCTCATTTATTAGGGTTATGGGGTTTATATAGACATTGTTNATAGANGAGGAAAAATGNAGATGCGGACCGGTTGAAAAGCCTGTAGAGCCTACTGTGCCGATTACTTCTCCCTTATTGACCATATCACCTGTTTTAACAAACAACTCATCCATATGGTAGTACCATGTTTTAAGTCCGAATCCATGCTCTATAATTACGGTATTACCGGTGCCTATCATGTAATCAGCAATGAGCACCCTGCCAGTATTAGATGCCATAACAGGTACACCTAAATCGTGACCTATGTCTAATCCATTATGTCTATATGAGGTGGGCGAACCATTTACATGACGCCTCTTTCCGAAATCATACTCTCTTACCCTTCCTCCCTCCACCGGCATTATGAAACCTCCTTCCCAATGGGCAGTTTCGTCNCAAACCGGCCTTAGGGGAGCTATCTTCTCCTGTACTTCCTGTGCACTTTTATCATTGCGAGTCTCAGCCGCAATTTTCGGATCTATGGTAAGCTGCTGAACGACAAACTCCTTTTCATTAATAGCTATATCATACTTAAATTCATCCTCGCCGATTATTACCTTAAAGCTGTATACTTCATTATCCTTGTTGTAATAGCTTACAGGAAGAAGAATTACATAATCATCATTATACTTAAAAACATTAGGTGTAAANTCCAGATNGGTNTCTANCTTTACNTCTTCATCATCATTAAGGTATTTAATCTTTAATACTATGAGTTCACCCGGTAGTGTTTCGGTAGCCGATATTTCTANTTTTGGTGGAAACTCAGCAGAGATTATGAAATTATAGTTCACCGTNCCTGTAAACTCATCTGTTTCCCACTTAGCTTCGCAGACTGCCCTGTATTCACCATCTGCCGGGATATCCTCAGGTGAAACAGACAAGGCCTCATTAGTGAAAACTACCTCTTGGTCACGGTACAAAGTTATTTTATTGGATTCAGGTTCATTATCAAAAGATAATTGAATCTTTGAACCATCCCCCATGGGTACCTTAGGCCATGCCTGATTCTTTGAAGAAGCCTCCTGGGCTAAGTAGACGCCCTTGAGCTCATATCTGGTCTGGTCAATATCCAGCAAAGCTTTTGGCAGAACTATGGAGGACTCAGGAGTTGCCTCCATTGTACCGGAGGGCTCAGGGGAATTTTGAGGGTTATTCTGAGCTCGATTTTGTAAATATATATACACCATCAAGCCTATAACAATAACCACCGAAACAATTAATATAATGGTTGGCCAANTAATTTTAATATTAGGGTTTCTTTTTTCAGAACTCATAACCTGCTCCTGTCAAAATATCATTAAGGCATATTTTCTTTTCGATATGAAGATGGCGGGACTCCTGTATGTTTCTTGAACACCTTGCTGAAATATTCCGGATCACGAAATCCCAGCATCTCTGCAATCTCATAGTTCTTTATAGTTGTGGTCTCGAGAAGATATTTTGCCCTCTCAATTTTTACGCTTGACATGTAATCTAATAAGGATAGTCCAGTATCTCTCTTAAACAATTCACTTAAATAGGCCTTACTAATGAACAGACTATCTGCCACATCCTTAATTGTAGTATTCTCACTGATATTATTGAGTATAAGAAGGGCGGCCCGTTTGGCAACTCCATCCTCCTGTTTCCATACTACAAACTTGCTCAGGAATTCAAGAAGCTTTGAACAGGTCTCCTGAACCTTTTGATAGAGTTCATCCCAACTATTACTGCCACCTAAATTATCGGGTCTGAAAGAGCTAACATCAACATATAATTCTATCCATTTATACTCCTTCAATAGCTTGGTCAGAATGCTTTCAAAAGCATTTTCCAGAATCACTGCACCCTTTTTGCTGTCATTTTCTAAAGCATTGCCCACTAAATCCAATAATTCTGTAATGGCTTGAGATGCTAATTTTTGATCCTTAAACATCAATGAGACAACCTTGTCAACCTGTTGGGTCGGGAAAAAGGAGCTTACAGCCATATCCTCCCATTGTGTGATCTTTTCTTTCTGTTCTTTTTTCTGGTCAAGAAATATTTTAGCCCTGCCTAACAGCTCTAAAATATCATTTTGATTCACAGGCTTGCCCAGATAGTCAAAGGCACCGTGCAGCAAACCTTCCCTCGCATATGAATATTCTGTGTAGTCACTTAACATGACTATGCAGGGGCACAGGTTTTCCTTGGATACAGCCCGAAGAAGCTCCATGCCATCCATAACTGGCATTCTAATATCCGTGATTAGCAGGTCAAAGGAAGACTCTCTCAGTTTTTTAAGAGCTTCTCTTCCATCTGAGGCTTCGTCCTCGATAGCAAACCCTGTTGTTTCGCCCCATACCTTCATTCTTTTCAAATCATAACGTAAAATATCAATATCATCGACAATCAATACTCTATACAATAACGACACCCTCTATTAAATCAACTCAAAATTTTATGCAAGCTTACAGTAATTCTTCTGGCGTAATTTCAATAGCTTTATTTGATTATAATAGTCACAGTTATTAGCACTGCTATTTGATGCAAAANTCAAGCCTTTTGTGCTTGCAGCCAAATATTAAATGTGGTTTGCCCTGGTTTGGTTTGAAAATCAATGCTTCCGTCTATCTCATCTAAGATCCTTTTAACAATATCTAGTCCTAGTCCAGTCCCTACCCCCAGCTCTTTGGTACTGAAAAAGGGTTCGANAATTCTGTCAGCAACAGCGTCAGAAATACCAGGTCCACTGTCAGTTATAGATACTCTGACTCTGTTATCAACCTGAGAAATATTAATTTTTAGTGTTCCTTTATAGTCCATAGCTTGGATAGCATTGTTAATGATGTTCACCCAAACCTGATGTAATCTGTCAGGAATACACATCACCTTAGGAACCTCATCGTATTCCCGCATTACTTCTATTCCATACTTAGTCTGGTTATGGAACAGGGTAAGGACCATTTCTATATCCGCCACAACATCATGGGGAACCATCTGAACATTCGTATCCTTATGTGAATATGTCTTTAATGCCGTAATAACTTTAGAAGCCCTCTCGGTGGATGAAGTAATCATCTTAACAGATTTATATACTGTAGCTGCATTGTAGGCATTGATTATTGCAGCATGATTCTCTGGATTTTTAACCAGCTTAATATATGTATCAACATCTTTATCGTACCCTAAGTCAACCAATTTCTCAACTATTTCATTAGGAGCGTCAACCTCTTCCTTGTTTACGGCGTAATATCTTCTGCGTAATTCACGCTTCTGGGATAAATCCTGATAGGATATGGCTTCCACGCTCTCACGCAACAGCTCATTGTATTCCTTAACTGTATCTTCAGGGGCTGTTTTAATAAACCGTACCAAATCATTGAGCTCATTTTGCATTATTCTTTCTAATGTGCCACCGGCCGATTTAAGAATTCCTAAGGGAGTATTCAGCTCATGAGCTATTCCTGCAACCAACTGACCTAATACCGCCATTTTTTCTTTATTGACCAATTGAGTCTGAACAGAATGTAAATCCTCAAGGGCAGCCTCCAGTTCACAGTTTGCATTCTCTAAATCAATAGTTCGCTCCACCACTCTCTCCTCAAGCTCATCCATAAGCCTTCTGAGTCTTTCTTCAGCAATCTTTTTGTCTGAAACATCCTGTATTACTGCTATGTGAGACGTGGGAGTCTCCCCGGGTTTATATAGTGGAGAAACCGTTAAATCAACCCATACAATCTTACCATCCTTACGCGTATAGCGTTTTTCTATTGAAATCTCTGCTATTTCCCCTCTAAATAACTTCTGGAACTGCTCTTCCTGAAGATCCTTATCCTCCTCATGTGTCAAATCGACAAAGGATAGGTTTTTAAGCTCCTTCTCGGTAAGCCCCAGAATATCAGCATATTTTTTATTGGCAATTATACATTCCCCATTTGCCCTTACCTGGGCAACACCAATACCAGCCTGATGAAATATTGCTCTGAATTCAGCTTCACTTTCCCATAATTTTAAGTTAGCTATTTTAATTTCATCAAACATGTTCTCCAGGTCTCTATGTAAGCCTTTAATCTCAGAAAATGCCCATTTGAAATTGGAAATATTCATCTTCCTTCTTGCTTCATCAAAGGATGATTTGCCGGCTTCTATCATGCCTTGCTTTATAGCTTCTAGGGGCTTAGCCAGTTTATAATGACTTATTATAATATACAGTAGAGATATTTCTAAAAGCATCACAATAATCAAAATAAACTCCTGTTTAAGCCTATCAAAAAACATATCCCTAGTAACCGAAAGGTCATACCATACGGTGGCATAAGCTATAATTCTGTCTTTATAATCAAGCCTGTAAATAGGAATGGTGTGCCTCTCATAGTATTTCCCTTCAAGATTTTCAGTCTCATCAATAATGCTGCCATCCTCCATAGAGGTAAGCCACATTATGTCTTTTTCGGTTGTGCTGATTCTCACAGATTTCAGATTATCGTTAATAAGCTCTGCACTTATTATTTCTCTTAATGAATCAAGATCATAGTTCCAGATAGAAGGTTCAAGACCTTTTTGGATGCGTGTTTCCACCCGGTACCTATAATCAGTAAAACTATTCTTAATCTCGACAAGACTACTATAGGCACCAAGCATTATGCTCGGTATCAATACGATAAAACCAAGTATAAGAACCATCCCCGCTAATTTACCCGGCAGGTCCAACTTGTTTTGGGAACGCATTAAAAATGACACGTCCTTTCTATCTCATTTTCTGATAGATATCTTTGGGAAATAAAGAACAATGTTCCATCGGCTCTCATCTTATCAAGAGTGTCTTTAAAAATCTCTATATCCTCAGGCGAGAAATACTTTTTGCTAAAAACCAGGTTGCGAAATAAGAGGGGATCTTGTTGTGCCCAATTATATCTCTCGATCCCATCGATTTCATAATAATCAAGATAGAACTGATAGCTGGCCGAATTATTGACTGTAGCCTGAATCCAATTTTCTTTGAGCATTATATAAAGATCCTCGATATCCTTGGCCTCAACCACCATATCCTCTTTTTTAAGTCTTTCAATTAATTCTTCATAGTACTCTCCATAATAATAGCCCCGTACAATACCAAACTTCAAATTTTTATTGTTAAGGAACTCTTCTTCGGTACTAACATCTGCGTCAGCCCTTACTAAAATCTCGTTTCTTTGTGCTAAATAGGGAATAAAATATGAATGTTCTGCTCTTTCAGGGGTTTTGACGCTTGAGACACCCACAGGTAGTGTGCCCTCCGCAATCATTGATGAGAGCCTTGCTCTCGGCATTTCTACAATCTCATATTCTAGATCAAGTCTGGAAAAAAGCTCGATAATAATATCGGTGCTGATGCCATGCTTATGAGAGCTATGGTAAAGATATCCTGCATTATATACTCCCACAACTATGACTCCATCAGATCTCGTTTCATAAAGTCTGTCAGGATCATCTTCTCTTTGGTGCTTAAACCAGTCCAAATCTGAATTGTCATTCCTGGCCATTAGCTGCACCTCAAAATAAGATATGCTAATGAGAAATAGAATTATTGATGAGATTAGCAATAATACTAGAATAAAACGTCCTTTCATAGATTGTGTTCCTTTCGCTGCGCTTTTTTCGGCAGTATAAACTGCACAACTGTCCCTTTATCTTCCACACTATCAATGTCAATACTTCCGCCATGCTTCTCAATTATCTTCTTAACTGTCGCAAGACCTATCCCCGAACCTTCATACTCACCTTTCGGGTGTAACCTTTGGAAAATTCCGAATNTCTTTTCTGCGTACTCCATGCTAAAGCCAACACCATTATCCTTAACTGAAAATTGATAATTCTCACCATCCTCGATGCAAGAGACTTCTATGAAGGCTTTTTCCTTTTCTCTGGTAAATTTAATGCAATTTGATAGGATGTTGCTTACAGCCTGTCTTAGTAATACTCGGTCACCCTGTATTACCGGTAACTTATCTTTAATTACTAACTCTATATCTCTATTTTCTGTTGTTTTTACAAGATCGGCAAAGCTGTCTCTGAACAGCTTGTCTGCGTCCACCTGTGATATTTCAGGAAGTGCTTTGGATGTCATAGAATAAACTAGGAGCTTGTTAATTAAGTCAAACATTTCGTTGCATATGTTTCTTATTTGCAGAACCATTTGTATGACTTCTTTAGTAAGTATGGGCCCGTAGTCCTCTAGAATAAACTTAGCGTAATAATCGATTGAGCGAAGAGGTGATTTTAGGTCATGAGATACAGTATATGAAAATGACTCCAGCTCCTCAAGTGCTTGACTAAGCTGTTTTGTTCTTTCCTCTACTATACCCTCTAATTCTTCGTTCATCCTGATTATCTCAAGAGTATTCTGCTCAAGGGCTTTCTTTGTTTTATATTTATCAATTGCCTGCTTTACTGTAAGTATTAAGTCCTCCCTGTCCCATGGTTTTTGTATATATCTATATAAGTTAGCATTATTAATGGCGTATTGTATAGCGTCAATGTCAGCAAACCCTGTTAAAAGTACTTTGAGTGCATCGGGTAAAATCTTGTCCAGTTTCGACAGGAAAATCTCGCCTGTCATGCCAGGCATTTTTTGGTCTGATATAATTAGTATGAATTTGTCGCCGGCCTGAAGTGACTCATCAATTACTGAAAAGGCTTCCTCTGCACTTCTCGCAATTTCTATAATAATGTCAGACGGTATGCTGTTCATTAATTCTGTTTTTAGTGCATTGATAATCATTTCTTCGTCGTCAACGCAAAGTATTTTGTACCTACCCATGCAATCACCCCTCCTTCTATTCTACCATTAAGTCTTATCTACCCNTAATACAACTTCCCAAATACAATTTTTTTAACAAAGACTATTCAGACTGTAGCCCTATACCCCATCCACCTAAAACAACTTCCAAATACAATTTTTTTACAAGGCGAAATCAAAAGGACGGCCCGTAATGAACCGTCCCACCGTATTACACTTTATGTTGGTACACTTTTTAATAGGCTCTTCCCCAGTATACCATTTTCTTGGCATCCTTCTGGCAGCATACACATTTATCAGAAATCTGTTCCTGCTCAAAGGGTATGCAGCGGGAAGTAGCAGCCATTTTTTCCTTAATGGTGTTCTCACAAGCTTCATCACCACACCACATAGCCTTGATAAAGCCAGGAGTTTTATTCAGGATTTCCTCCATCTCATCCATTGTCTTGGCGGTGAATGTCTTGGAAGTCCTCATGTTCAATGCTTTTTCATATAGGGCTGTCTGAACATCCTCGAGAATCTGTGGCAGTTTTGCTTCAAGCTCATCCATTGATACAAATAGTTTTTCTCTGTTATGCCGTTTTACCAGTACCACCTGATTCTTTTCTATGTCCTTCGGTCCAACCTCTAATCTCAGAGGAATACCTCTCATTTCGTGCTCGGCAAACTTCCATCCGGGCATTTTATCTGAATCGTCAATCTTAACTCTGCAGACCTTTGAAAGCTTTTCTTTAAGCTCATAGGCCTTATCCAACACGCCCTCAACCTGCTGCTGGACAGGAACGATAACAAGCTGCGTAGGTGCAATTCTAGGTGGCAGAACCAGACCTGAATCATCCCCGTGAACCATAATAATTGCACCTATTATACGGGTGCTCATTCCCCAGGATGTCTGATGAACATGCTTTAACTGGTTATCCTTATCCAGATATTGAATTCCAAAGGCCTGGGCAAAGCCGTCGCCAAAATTATGGGATGTGCCTGATTGAAGGGCCTTTCCGTCATGCATGAGGCTTTCTATGGTATATGTGGAATGTGCCCCTGCAAACTTCTCCTTATCAGTCTTTTGACCTTTAATAACCGGGATTGCAAGAACCTCTTCACAAAAAGAAGCATAGACATTCAGCATACGGATTGTTTCTTCTTGAGCCTCTTCGGCTGTAGCATGGGCGGTATGCCCCTCCTGCCATAAAAATTCAACAGAACGAAGGAAGGGGCGAGTTGTTTTTTCCCATCTCACCACCGAGCACCATTGATTGTATAGTTTAGGAAGGTCTCTGTAGGATTGAATTATATCCTTATAATGATCGCAAAACAGTGTCTCAGATGTGGGGCGCACACATAATCTTTCGGTCAATTGCTCCTCTCCGCCATGGGTAACCCAGGCTACCTCAGGAGCAAATCCCTCAACATGATCCTTTTCCTTTTGAAGTAGGCTTTCGGGAATAAACATGGGCATATAAACATTTTCATGACCTGTTTCCTTAAACCGCCTGTCCAATTCCTTTTGTATCAGTTCCCAAAGTGCATAGCCATAAGGCCGAATAATCATGCAACCTTTTACTCCAGAATATTCAACAAGGTCTGCCTTCTTCACAACATCAGTATACCATCTTGCAAAATCCTCGTTCATAGAAGTTATTGCTTCAACTAATTTCTTATTTTTTGCCATAATAAATCCTCCCGTTATTCTTCTTTATAATCTATCAAAGGCCTTTCTAGCTCATATTTTTGCACTATTAACAAGTTCCATCGTTTTTTCTATAGCCTCATCCACAGTCAGTGTCAAAGCTTCATGGGTACGCCTTGGTTTAAACTCGACCAAGCCTTCTTGTGCCTTTCTTCCTATGTTAATTCTAATTGGAATACCAATTAAATCAGCATCCTTAAACTTAACTCCTGCACGCTCATTTCTGTCGTCCAGAATTACTTCTATATTAGACTTTCTAAGCCTTTCATACATATTATAAGCAATATCCATTACTTTTTCATCCAGTACATTGACCGGCACTATAATAACCTGATAGGGAGCTATCTCCATAGGCCATATTATACCGTTCTCATCATTGTTCTGTTCGATTACTGCAGCCAATGTCCGGTTAATTCCTATTCCATAACAGCCCATAATCATTGGCTGTTCTTGGCCCTCTTCGTCTATATAATTACATTTAAGTGCTTCGCTATACTTTGTGCCCAGCTTAAAAATGTGACCTACCTCTATGGCTGAAGAAAGCTGGAGCTTTCCTTTACATTTCGGGCAAGGGTCCTCTTCAGTAATAACCCTTATGTCATTAACCTCTGCAGAAAAATCCCGGCCAAAATTAACATTTATAAGATGATACCCTGTTTCATTGGCACCTACTATAAGATTTTTCGTTAACGCCACTTCCTGATCAACAATGATTCTCGCTGCTAGGTTTACCGGTCCTGCAAAGCCCACCTCTGCATTTGTAAGATTAATAACTTCATCAGCCTCAGCCATTTCCAGGCTCTCGNATTTTAAAACATCCATAAGCTTTGTCTCGCTGATTTCCCTGTCTCCCCTTACCAAAGCTGCAACCAGGTTCCCATCAGCATTATATATGATGGTTTTAGCTGCTTGATATGGTTTGCAGTTCAGGAACTCAGTCAGCTCTGTAATAGTGTGTATATCAGGTGTTGACATCTTTTTAACAGGTAATTCTTCCTGCTCTATTTCACTGTTATTGGCAGGCAGGCAGGAAGCCTTCTCCAGATTAGCTCCATATCCGCATTCTGAGCAGCATACGATTTCATCCTCTCCTATTTCGGAAAGAACCATAAATTCCTGTGAGCCTGTTCCACCCATGGCCCCTGTGGAAGCTTCAACTATGGTATAATTCAGCCCAAGCCTTTCAAATATTCTTTTGTAGGCTTCTGCCATTTTTAAATATGACTCATCCAGACCTGCCTCGTCCTTATCAAAGCTATAGGCATCCTTCATTACAAATTCCCGGGAACGCATAACACCAAATCTGGGACGAATTTCATCTCTGTACTTTGTCTGTATCTGGTAAAGAGTAAGGGGTAGTGCCCGATATGAACGAATAGAATGTTTCACGGTCTGGGTAAAAATCTCCTCATGGGTAGGACCTAAGCAGAAATCCCTGTTATTCCGGTCCTTTAACCTAAACATTTCAGGTCCGAACGTATCCCATCTTCCAGATTCAATATAGCTTTCGGCTGGAAGAACAGCAGGCATTAAAAGCTCTTGGGCGTCAGCCGCATACATTTCTTCCCGTACTATTTCCTCGATCTTTTTAAGAGAACGAAGCCCTAGAGGCAGAAAAGAATATATGCCCGATGCAAGCTTTCTAATCATCCCAGCCTTTAACATTAGCTTATGACTCAAAATCTCGGCCTCTGCCGGAACCTCCCGCATTGTTGGTAAAAACATTTTTGAAAAATACATTACGCACCTCTTAATTTCTTTCTGCTTGTCTATCTATAAAACGAGAATGACACCTTGTTTGTTCGTTTGGCCATCCATCATCATATCAATAACATGGTTACTAAATTCGCAAAAACATATCATATGAAAAACAATTTGCAAATAAAAACATGTTTCATCTTCTTACATGTTCGCAGAAACAAATAAAAAACCGCCCCAAAATCTGGGACGGACTTACTTTCCGCGGTACCACCCGTATTGGCCCAACTGTTAATAACCTCTGGTTCATTGAGCCCGGCTTTCAGTCTATATCGCGACAAACGTAAGCCTCATCNGCTTTAAGTCTCAGGGTTGGGACGAAGTTCATTTGCAGGTAAGGCCTCTCACCAAACGGCTCATTCACTGTAACCACTCAATCACTTCACATTCCCGTCATCGACAAAAATATGTAGTTCATAGTTATTGCTTATTATATATTATGTATTTTAAGGATGTCAATGAAAAATGGAGTTCCAGCATGATAATAGTCAACGGTACCCTTCACGGTTATAAAAACAAAAAAGAACCGTCCCCTTGTGTTTCTTGCGTTTTTACTCTATCGCTGAAAGCCAAAGTTGTGCACATGCGTCACTGGGCATTTTCCAGTCACCCCTTGGGGATAATGAAATGGTACCTACCTTAGGCCCATCCGGCATACTAGAGCGTTTGAACTGATGTGCGAAGAATCTTTTAATAAATATGGTCAACCAGTTTTTTAGCTGCGTACGGCTGTATTTATCCTTAAACGCTCTTTCGGCTAAGAAAAGCAGCTTTGACGGGCCTGCTCCCCAGCTTTGCATATAGTACAGGAAGAAATCATGCACCTCATAAGGGCCAACAATATCCTCGGTTTTCTGTGCAATTTCACCCGTATCTGAAGGAGGTAAAAGCTCAGGGCTGATGGGTGTGTTGATTATATCGTACAATATTTGGCTGATAGTCTCATTGGCCTCGTTATTCGCATACCATTCAATTACATGACGCACCAGTGTTTTGGGTACTCCTGAGTTAACTCCGTACATTGACATATGGTCGCCGTTAAAGGTACACCAGCCTAATGCCAGCTCCGACAAATCTCCAGTGCCGACAACTATCCCCCCTATTTTATTGGCTATATCCATTAAAATCTGAGTTCTTTCCCTGGCCTGTACATTTTCATAGGTAACGTCATGAACATCCTTATCATGGCCGATATCCTCAAAATGCTGAAGGCATGCTTTTTTAATATCTATTATTTTCAAGGTAGCATTATATTCCTTAATAAGCTCGACAGAATTGTTCTTTGTTCTGTCGGTTGTTCCAAATCCGGGCATAGTAATAGCATGAAGATTGCTCAAGGGGATACCAAGCTTCTGCATTGCCCTTGCAGCCACTATAAGCGCCAGAGTTGAATCCAGCCCACCTGAAACACCCAGCACAAGTTTTTCACAGTTAATATAATGCATTCTCTTCATAAGGCCTGATGTCTGTATTGACAAGATCTCCCGGCACCTGCTGTCTAACTCAGATTTATTTGAAGGGACAAATGGTGATTTATCAATCTCCCTTTGAATCTCGCCTTCAAAAGCCTTGTCAGCTACATAATCAAAGAAAACCTTCCTGAAGTCTTTAGCAATACTACTTCTTCTGGAGGGCTGCAGAATNCTTCGGTTATAATGAATTCTTTCCAGATCNATATCAGCTATTTCGAGCTTATTTTCAAAATAGAATCGCTCAGATTCCTTTAGAATATTTCCATTCTCAGCTATCATAAGATGCCCTGAAAAAACCATATCAGTGGTTGATTCTCCTGAGTTGGAGGATGAATAAACATACCCTGCCACGCAGCGGGAGGATTGGCTTTTTACAAGGTCTCTGCGAAATTCAGCTTTGCATGCAGTTCATTTCCTGCAGATAAATTAAACAGAAGCGAGGCCCCTCCCTGTGCAAGAAAACTGCTGGGGGGCAACAAGCTCCAAAGGTCCTCGCATATCTCAATTCCAAAGACCAGCTTTTCATAGTTTCTGGCTGCAAATATTAAATCGGCTCCTATAGGCACAGAATATTCGTCTATTTCTATTTCATCAACATCTAAAAGATCAGAGCTGATAAACCAGCGAGCCTCGTAAAACTCATTATAATTTGGAAGATTCGTTTTAGGCACAATTCCTAAAATCCTACCATTTTGTATTGCAGCGGCGCAATTAAATGACTTACCGTTAATAGCCATGGGCAAGCCCACAATAGAGACCATCTGACTTCCTTTTGTTGCATTAGCTATAGTATGGAGAGCCTCTTTCGCACCATCTAATAGAACCTGCTTCAAAAATAAATCGCCACAGGTATAGCCGGTAATACTTAACTCAGGGAAAACTAAGAATTCGACTGATTTTGCTTCTGCCTCCCTGATTATTTCTATTATTTTTGTAGCATTAAAGCTGCAATCAGCAACTCTCAGCTCAGGGGATGCCGCTGCAACCCGTGCAAAACTATGTTTCATAGAATCACCCGTCTAAAAATCTCAATTACGCCAGTCGCACAGCTTTTCAATTTTAAGATGGGATAATGGTAAAGCTGTTTCCTCTGGAAAATTATGATTAATGATTTAACAAGTTAATAATATCATATTGTACCCTATTAGTCATGAAATAGTAAAAACTCGCTAAATTATTTAGCGAGTTTTTTATTATGGGTCGTGACCCTGTTGAGCACGCAAAGCGTGCGAAATATAAACCACCCGCTATGCGGGTGCGCGACGATTGTTATACAAAAAAATCACCTTTCCGTTATAATAAGGTTGTTCAAGCCAATTTATAACGAAAGGAAAGGTGATTTTAATGGCTAATAAATCAAATAGCCTGTCACATACTAAATGGATGTGTAAATATCACATAGTGTTCACTCCTAAATATAGGAGAAAGATAATATATAATCAATACAAAGAAAGTATAAGAGATATATTAAAACAACTATGTGCATATAAGGGTGTAGAAATATTGGAAGGACATTTGATGTCTGACCATATACATATGCTTGTAAGCATACCACCCAAACTGAGTGTATCACAATTCATGGGATATCTCAAAGGGAAAAGTGCACTAATGATATTTGATAAGCACGCAAATCTCAAGTATAGGTTTGGAAATAGACATTTCTGGGCAGAGGGATATTATGTGAGTACAGTAGGGCTTAATGAGGCAACCATAAGAAAATATATTCAAGAGCAAGAAAGACACGATATTGCTATGGATAAATTAAGTGTAAAAGAATATGAAGACCCCTTCAGGGGTGGCCGGTAGTACCAATACCCTTTTAAGGGTAGCTACGAGTCAAGGGCATTAAGGCTTGAACAAAGTGAAAGCCAGCGCCTTTAGACGCTGGCCGGTAACTGCCCCTTATAGGGGCGAGCAAACCACCCGTTTGACGGGTGGTCATG
>JGI24712J26585_10002943_pt1 | contig 13686 bp, 8 predicted proteins | sample BioPla3DNA2_FD_26585 | JGI IMG/M metagenome (IMG submission 26585) | reverse complement strand
ATTTTCTCCTTTTTTTTGTTTTTACCTCCGGAAACCTCACCCTTACGCGACCCGGCCGATTTGGCCACAGGGTCGAAAGTCGGTCTCCGTGCGTAATGCCTTGGTATTATAACATTGAAGCCTTGCGGCTTCAAGGTTTTTTTCTTAAAATTGTCAGTTTTCGCTTATAAAGCAGCTTTTAAACTTTCTTGTTTTAGTTTTCAGCTATTCGGGCCTGTCTTCTAACTCGGCCAGGGCCTTTTCGACTCTGTGCGGACCGCTTTCCAGAACCGTTATACGCAGATTTTCGTACTCTATGCTGTCTCCGGCCTTGGGAAAATCTCCGAACCTCTCGATGATCCAGCCGCCGACAGTATCCGATTCGAAATCTATGGCCCCCTCATCCTTATCGACGAGTTCAAAGAAATCGTCGATGTTCATATCCCCGTCGACCTCAAATATACCTTCGGCGTGGGCTATTACCTCGTCTTCCACCTCATCGCTCTCGTCCCATATCTCGCCCACAAGCTGCTCCAAAACATCTTCGATCGTGATGATGCCGAGCGTGCCGCCGTATTCGTCGGTTACTACGGCAAACTGCTTCTGGCTTTGCTTGAACGCCGAGAGCAGGGAGAGCATCTTGACTGTTTTATATACATAAAGCGGTTCCAGAAGCAGAGACTCTATGTCTATGTCTTCGGACTCCAGCATGAGGCGGAGAAAGTGGTTTTGGTGCAATAAGCCTATGATATTGTCCACGCTGTCCCTGTAAACAGGGATGCGGCTGTAAGCGGATTCCTCAACCTTTTTCTTTATATCCTCTATATCGTCATCTATGTCAATCGCTTCCACATCGACTCTCGCCGTCATCGCTTCATAGGCGTTTACATCGTAAAATTCGAGCGCGGACTGAAGCAGTTCGGACCTGCTCTCGTCGAGAACATTTTCGTCTTGGGCTATCTCGATAATTGATTGAAGCTCCTCTACCGCCATTTCATTCTCATCCTGCGCGACTTTTCCCATAGGCAACAGGATTATGTCTACTGCTTTTACAACCACGAAAACTATCGGAGCAAAAAGGAGGGTCATAGCGCGCACAGGATATGAGTAGACGAGCGAAAGGCTGTTTGCATTGTTTTTTCCCAGTATCTTCGGTGTGACTTCACAAAAGAGAATTACTATCAAAGTAAGCGCAGCTGTAAGTAGCGCAGAATACTGCTCTATGCCGAAATTAATCGCGACTATGGGCACGAGCGAGGACATGCCTATGTTGGCAATGTTATTTCCGATAAGCAGACCGGAAAGGCTGCTGTCGAATCTGTCAATCACCTTAAGAGCCATCTTGGCCGTTTTGCTTCCCTCTTCCGCCAAATTCTCCAGCCTGATACTGTTTGCTGAAGAAAAAATTATCTCAGCGGATGAGCAGAAAAATGAGAGGAAGAAGAACAGAATAAAACTGATTGCAACTATCGTCATTCCCAATCCTCCTCGCTCTTAGGCTCTACAACAAGCTTGAGTATTCTGTTTTGGCGCATGGAATCAACAGTTACGCGCAGTTTCTCAAATTCAAAAAACTCGCGCTCTTTCGGTATTCGACCAAACTTGCCGTATACCCAGTCCCCAACGCTGTGTTCAAGCAGCGATTCTTCTATTTCTTCAGGCTCATAATTTAAATGCTCGAAGAGATCCTCCAGATTCAATTCGGCATCCACCTCATATCTGCCGCCGCCAAGGGGCATAAAGCTCTCTTCAACAACGTCGTCCTCGTCCCATATTTCACCTACGAGCTCTTCCAAAATATCCTCTATGGTGACAAGTCCCATTGTGCCTCCGTATTTATCGATAATTATAGCGAGATTTATCTTTTCCGAGCTCATCTTTTTTAAAAGATGGCTTATTTTAACGCTTGCCGGGAAAAAATGAGCCCGGTCAAGGCAATCCCTTAAGTCCGCCTCGCCCTCGGAAAAATAGCATTTGAGGTATTTTCTTATTTGGAGCACGCCGATAATATTATCTATGTTGCCCTCGTAAACCGGAAGTCTGCTGTGCTTGTGCTCTTTTATGAACTCAAATATCTTCTCAGACGGCCATTCGACATCAAGAGCCGCTATGTCCACTCTTGCGGTGACAATACTGCCCGCCCTTACATCTTCAAACTGCAGGGCGGAACTCATGAGCTCCCCGTGAGCGCTGTCCAGAGCGCCCTCGTCCGTGAGATCTTCTATTATGTCATAAATTTCATTCTCGGTGACGCTTGGCTCCTTTTGCCTTTGAAAAAGACTTGCGAGTGCAGAGCCGAATTTGCTCATAATATAGACCAAGGGTCCGAAGATTCGCATAAAGAAGAGCATTGAGGATGCCATTGCTAAGCTCAGGCTCTCGCTCCGCCTCTTCGCCATGCTCTTGGGAAGCATCTCTACCGAGAAGAACACTATTATTGCAAAAATAATGGCTGAAAGGCTCACAAAACTTACACCCCATAAGCGCGTGACCTCATAGCTGACTATGCTGCCCATCGATATGTGGCATATATTGGTGCCTATCAGCACAGTGCTGATTACCTTTTCGCTTTGATCCAAAACACTGAGAGCCTTTTCAGCCCTCTTGTCGCCTCTTTCCAGCCTTGCTTTGAGCTTTATTTTAGATGTTGAAGCAAAGGCCGTTTCGCTTAGAGCGAAGTACCACGAAAATGCTGCCAGTACAAAAAGACCGACTAATGCCGCTGTTGAGAAATACGGGAAATGACTTCCAGGGTCCATTAAGGACACACACACTCCTTTTTACTCAATACACGAGTTGATTAATGATAGCATTATCTATTTTTCTTGTCAACATTCCTGTTTTTTACGTCTATTTGAGAACTACATTTTCTTCCCCCAGAAGGCTTTTCAGCTCGGCCGTGAGCACATCCGTTATGATGCAAGCTGCCGAAAGCCGTCGCTTTGAGCCTGCCAGATATATTATCATTTTATCTCTTCCGGGAAACATTTGAAGNAGCAGNTCTATTCGATGAAGCTTTCTCTCCTCGTCACCGCTTATCCTAAGCCACAGAGTTTTTTCTTGTTCTGTACTTTCGTTTTTANNAGCGGGCATCTTATCTTCTGCTTCCNACGCTTCACCCAGCCCGCTGAGTNTCTCGGCTATAAGCTGCGGCTCCGACTCATCTCTTTGTGAGATTCTNCCATAGACAAGCAGAGGCTCGTCCTCGACTATCTTATGCTCNGACTTGTCAAGCGCACTTTGGAAAGCAAGAATTTCAATACTGCCGCTTCTGTCTTCCAGCCTTATATTTGCCATAAGCGTGTTTGCTCTTGTAGTTCTGAAATCCTTTGAAACAACAATGCCGCAGACTTTGAGTTTCTGATTGTCATGATATTTCTGCGGCCCTCCTTCTTCGGCAAAATCTGCCATAATTTCGCCTATCTTCACTGCATCCGCCTTTTCAGCCATATCGCTGTACTCATCCATCGGGTGCCCGCTTAAGTAGAGTCCGCAGGTTTCCTTTTCCATTCTCATGAGCTCTTTTTTATTAAACTCAGGCTGCTTTTCTAATCTGATTCCCGAATCTTTGCTTTCACTTGCCATGCTGAAAAAGTCCATTTGTCCGCTTATTTTAGACTTCAAATCAGCCTCGACCGCCGAGAGCAGACTGTCGAGTGATAAAAGCATAGAGCGCCTGTTGTAGCCGAGACCATCGAAAGCTCCCGACTTAATGAGGTTTTCCATCGCTTTTCTGTTTATGTCTTTGCCGGCCATCCTGCGGCAGAAGTCTTCTATATCCCTAAAATCTCCCCCGCGCGCCCTCTCGTCAATCAAGTTTGCTATTGGCTTCATTCCTAAGGCTTTTATTCCCAAGAGCCCGAAACGTATACCTTCATCTTCAACAACAAAGCTCTCGAAGGACCTGTTTATATTCGGGGGCAGAAGCTCTATGCAGCTTTCGCTGCAATCTCCTATATACTCTGCCATCTTCTTTGTGTTGTCCTGTACCGAGCTTAGGAGCGCCGCCATAAATTCCTTGGGATAGTGGCACTTCATATAGGCGGTTTCGTAGCTTATTATTGCATAGGAAACCGCATGCGCCTTGTTGAATGCATAGCTTGCAAAAGCTAAAATCTCGTCGTAGATTGAATTCGCCGTATCCTCCGGTACGCCGTTTTTTACCGCTCCCCTTATTCCGCGACCCTTATCTCCGCTGACAAAGGCACGGCGTTCCTCATCGATAAGCTCGTGCTTTTTCTTTGATATTGCGCGGCGTATATTGTCTGCCTGCCCCAGAGAATACCCGGCAAGCTTTCGGAAAATCTCGATGACCTGCTCCTGATAAACTATGCAGCCATATGTCACCTCAAGTATGGGCTTCAGCATCGGATGCTTATAGCGTATTTTACTTACATCCTCGGAGGCTTCTAAAAATCTGGGTATGCTGTCCATCGGCCCGGGTCTATAGAGCGCTATGAGTGCCGTGATGTCTTCTATGCTCTTGGGTTTTAGCCGTGTACACACCGAGGTCATTCCCGCAGACTCCAGCTGAAATACTCCCTTGGTTTTGCCTTGTGAGAGCATCTGCATTGTTGCCTCATCGTTTTCGGGTATCTTTTTTATATCAAAATCGGGCTTTTTAGCCCTAACCAAATTAACGGCGTCCTCCAGGACCGTCAGGTTCCTAAGACCTAAAAAGTCCATTTTGAGCAGGCCAAGCTCCTCGAGAGTTGTCATTGGGAACTGAGTTATAATCGATTCGTCGTTTCGGGCAAGCGGGACGTAATTATACACCGGCTTTTCAGTGATAACCACGCCGGCTGCGTGAGTTGAAGCGTGACGGGGCGAGCCTTCGAGCTTCATAGCCGTATCCAGAAGTTTTTTATACTTGGGCTCTTTGACATAGAGTTCTTTTAGTTGATTCGAGGCCTTGAGAGCCTCTTCCAAGGTGATGTTCAACGTCCTCGGTACAAGCTTTGCCGCCACATCGCAGTCGGCATAGCTCATATCCAAGGCACGGCCAGTATCGCGTATCGCCGCCCTGGCCGCCATTGTGCCGAAGGTGACTATTTGAGCCACATGCTCCGCTCCGTATTTTCGGTTTACATAATCTATAACTTCCCCGCGTCTCCTGACACAGAAATCCATGTCTATATCAGGCATCGAAACTCTTTCGGGATTTAAAAAGCGCTCAAAATAGAGGCTGTATTTCACGGGATCGACGTCGGTTATCTTTAAACAATAGCTCACAAGGCTGCCCGCGGCGCTCCCCCTTCCCGGCCCTACGGCTATGCCGTTGCGTTTGGCGAAGTCCACAAAGTCCCAAACAATGAGGAAGTAATCACAAAAGCCCATTTGAGCTATCATCTTGAGTTCATACTCCAGCTGTTCTCTGACGCTTTCATCGGGATTTTTATATCTCTCTGAAAGTCCCTGCTCGCAGAGCTCGCTCAAATAAGTGAAACTGTCAGTCACACCGTCGGGCAGCTTGAACTTTGGAAGGTGATATTCACCGAAAGCAAAGTTGAAGCTGCAGCGCTCGGCTATTTTTTGACTGTTCTCCAAGGCATCTTCTAAATTCGGAAAAAGTTCCCTCATTTCCGCCTCGGACTTAAGATAAAACTCGTCGGGGCCGAGCTTCATCCTGTCGTTTTCGTTTATGGTTTTGGCTGTTTGTATGCACATGAGGACATCCTGATAGTAGGCATCATCTTTTTCTATATAGTGGCAGTCGTTTGTGGCCACCATGGGTATGCCGGTATCATTGCTTATTCGGCTTATACCCCTCAAAACCATCTCTTCCTCGGCGAGACCGTGGCGCTGGATTTCGAGATAGAACCTGCCCTCATCAAATACTGAATTCAACCAGACTGCCTTTTCCTTTGCATCATGATATTCTCCTCTGATTATCATTTGTGGGATAAAGCCCGCAAGGCAACCCGAGAGGCAGATGAGGCCTTTGTTGTATTTTTCCAAAAGCTTCCAGTCTATTCGCGGCTTTTTATAAAACCCTTCAATATAACTCATAGACAAAAGATAGCTCAGGTTTTTATAGCCCTCTTCATTCATACAGAGGAGAATAAGATGGGAATAGTCGGAATCCAAGCCCATCTCCTTTTGTTCCATGGCTCTGGACGCCACATAGACTTCGCAGCCGATGATGGGCTTTACTCCCTCTTTCATACAGGCCTTGTAAAAATCTACACAGCCGAACATCACCCCGTGATCTGTTATCGCCACGGAGTCCATCCCCAGTTCCCTTACTCTTTTTGGGAGAGCATCTATACGGCAAGCGCCGTCGAGCAAACTGTATTCGGTATGCAGATGTAGGTGACAAAAAGACATTTCTCTTCCTTAAATCTCTGTATTTTCTTTGTTATCGCTCTTTTCATCGTCGCGGCGAAAAGCCTTTTCAATCACTTTCAGCGGGTGTTTCACTGCCTCTACCGCGGTATCAGGCAAGCTTTCTTTTACTTTATCGGGAATTACTTCGCCCGCCGTTTTGAAATATTCTCTAATCAGCAGCATTGTAGGATCTAAAACCTTTTTTCTCTTTTCGCTGTTGTCAAAAAACTTTAGAGACTTGAGATTTTCCCAAATTCCCTTTTGGGCAAGCTCGGTGAAGGTGTCTGCCCCCGTTGAAAAAAGCATATCAAAGAGGGTGTCTGTAAATTCTTTTCTCTCTTCAAAGCTCAGGTTTTCCTCGAGTCCCTGAAGCGCCTTGTCAAAAATCTGAGAACTTACGGCGAGCCCCTCTGCTCTGACAAATTCCGCTCCCATTACTTCCCACCTGAATCCGTTATGGGCGTAGAATCCCCTTGCACTGCACTTAACCACATCCAAATCCTCAGGCTGATTTAAGAGAACTCCGACTATTGAATACTCGGGGACTATATTTATGATTTTATCTTTTATCCTTTTATACCCTTCTTCCATGCTGATTGAAGATCGAAAACCCGGTCCGTCGTTATTATATACTTTTATAATTCTGTCCTGTATTTCCGGTGAAACGGATTTGGCTGCATAAATCGATAAATTTCCGCCTTTGGAGTGCCCGCCTATGCGGAGCTTTCCTTTATAGTTCTCGCATACGCTTTGAAGAAAGAGTTTTGCGTCTTCCTGCGCCGGAACACTTTCGAGCACCCCCATATTGAAATCTTCTTTAAAGCCGATGATTGTATCGTCCGTGCCCTTATAGGCTATGAAACGGGTTCCATCGCCAAGCTCAAAGTCCGTAACAGAAAACTGAACCTCTGCGACCTTGTCAATTTTGTTTACATAATTCAACACTTTGACTTTCGAAAAACGTTCGGACTCTGCCGCTTCCTTAAAAAGATTTATTACTCCAATATTTAAAATAAGGCCAAGATTCTCGCCATCTCCATGTTTTTCCAGATATATATCCTTAAGATCAGAAAGACATATGCCTTTCTCAGGTATCGGTATATCTTGAAGGTCAAGCAGGGCTAGTTTACATAATATTAAATTGTCTACCTCGTTGAACTCAGACTGCGAAAACTTTAAATCTCCCCGCCAAAGCAGGTAGTCGTGTATATTACCCATGCTTCTCTCGCTTTCTAAGATATCAGCTATATGCTCACATCATCATGGCTCGTCTCATATAGGGGTTGCTGCGGCGCTCCTCCGCCAATGTAGTTTCGGGTCCGTGTCCCGGATACACCCTGTAATTGCCTTCCATCTCGGCAAGCTTCTTTAGGGATTCCAATATTTTAGTAAAGCTGCCTCCCGGAAAATCCACTCTGCCGCAGGAACCCATAAAAAGCGTGTCGCCCGCAAAAATGCAGTCCTCGGCTATAAAACAGACTCCGCCCGGAGTGTGTCCCGGTGTCCACATGACCTTTATGACAATATCTCCAAATCTGAGCTCTTCATCACCTTCCAGATATGTGAGTCCATCTTCCTTCGTAAGGCTTGCAAACCCTGCCATATCTTTGTTTTCTATCTCCTCGCGATGGATATAAACCGGAACGCCGAATGACGCTCTCAGCTTCTTCACTGCGCCGGTATGGTCGAAGTGAGAGTGTGTAAGCAGTATTGCAGCAAGCTTGAGCTCATTTTTATTGATGTAATTTATGAGATTGTTGGCTTCTGCCGCTGGATCTATAAGCACGCAGTTTTTGTTCTCATCCCAAATCATATAGCAGTTTGTCTGAAATTGTCCTAAAACAAATGTTTTAAATTCCATATTCTCTTACTCCTATCTATTTTCACTGTCTATTATTATTGTGACGGGACCGTCGTTTATGGAGCATACCTCCATCATAGCCCCGAAAACTCCTGTTTTAACTGTAAAGCCCTCGGCTCTCAGAGCCGAGGCAAGCTCCTCGTAGAGCCTCTCGGCCATTTCGCCTCCGGCGGCTGCCGTAAAGCCCGGCCTGCGCTTGCTGATATCGGCATAGAGCGTGAACTGGCTGACAAGAAGTATCTCGGCATTTACCGCCTTGGGCGCAAGGTTCATCTTGCCCTCCGAGTCGGAAAAAATTCTGATGCCGCTGATTCTGTCTGCAATATAACGGAGCTCCGCCTCGCCGTCGTCTTTAGACACACCCAAAAGCACCAAAAAGCCTTGCCCTATTTCGGATACAAGCTCCCCTTCTACCCTTACCGAGGCCTCTTTTACCCTTGTAAGTACAGCCCTCATGCTCCTGCCCTCTGAACTTCCACTATGTCTTTTATTGCCGAAAGTTTGTCCATAATCTTTCTTAGCTCCTTTACGTCTTTTACCTCTAAAATTATATTGGCGGTAGAATTTCCATTGCCCACATCCCTTGCGTTGAGGCTTCTCACCTTGGCATTGAGAGAATTTAGGACCGTGGCTATGTCCATAACAAGTCCGGAGCGCTCTTTCGCAAGAATGCGAAGTGTTGTCTGATAGTAGTCTTTGTTGTTTTCCGCCCACTCCGCCTCTATCCATCTGCCGCCGTCGAGAGATGAAATGCGCTGCTTTAAGTAGTTTCGACAATCTGTTCTATGCAGGGATACGCCTTGGCCTCTGGTTATGAAGCCGACTATCTCGTCTCCCGGCACGGGTGTGCAGCATTTTGAAAATTTGATGAGGCAATTGTCGAGTCCTTCGATTAAAACCTCTTGCTGAGGCTTTGTTTCTCTCTTGGATCGTCTTTCCGCCTGCTCGCTTATCTTATCGAGCACGGTTTTCTTTTCGTGCTTTTCAAAGCGCGCCACTTCATCTTTGATTCTGTTAGCCGTTCTGAGCGCAGTCTGCCCCCCATATCCTATTGCAGCATATATATCGTTTAAATCGGAGATTGAGAGCCGCTTTAGGATGTTGGGCAGCATTTCCTCATTCATCCAATCGGCAGGCGCTATGTTTTTGACGGCAAGCTCGGCCTCGAGCATTGCCTTGCCTCTGGCTATATTTTCATCGCGCTTTTCGCGCTTGAACCACTGCTTTATTTTAGTTCTGGCTCCCGAGCTCCTNGCTATTTTGAGCCAGTCGCGGCTGGGTCCGGAGGAAGACTTGGATGTTCTTATCTCGACTATATCTCCGTTTTCGAGTATATNGTCGAAGTTGACTATTCTNCGGTTTACTTTGGCCCCCACCATGGAATTGCCTATATCTGAGTGTATTGNGTATGCAAAATCAATCGGCGTTGAGCCTGCCGGCAAGTTTATAACATCNCCTTTGGGCGTGAATACGAAAACTTCATCTGAAAAAAGNTCTATTTTGAGCTCGTGCACAAATTCCTGCGCGTCGGACTCCTGNTGGGCTTCGAGAAGNCTTCTTATCCAAGCAAACTTTTCCTCGTCTCCGGGCTTCGCCTCTTCCGCTCCGGTCTTGTATTTCCAGTGTGCCGCAACTCCATACTCGGCTGTGCGGTGCATATCCCAAGTCCTTATCTGAACCTCAAATGGTATGCCTTCTGTGCCTATAACCGTGGTGTGCAGACTTTGGTAGCCGTTGGGTTTCGGGGTGGAAATATAATCCTTGAATCTTCTCGGCATCGGCTTAAACATATCATGGATAAGACCCAAAGAGTTGTAACAGTCGGATATGTCGTTAACCACAACCCTAAAAGCGCAGAGATCATAGATGTTGTTTAGATCGAGCCTTTGAGAGTACATCTTTCTGTAGATACTGTATATATGCTTTATTCTGCCATAGACATTGGCGTTTATTTCTTCTTTGCGTATACGGCCTTCTATCTGCGACTCTATCCTGCTCATGAACTCTTTTAATATATCCATCTTGTCGGAGAGACTTTGCATTATTTCGTTGTAGCCTGTCCTGTCGAGATAGTAGAGGGCTCTGTCTTCAAGCTCCCATTTTATCCTCTGCATTCCCAGGCGGTGCGCTATGGGTGCATAGATCTCCATGGTCTCCGCGCTCTTTTTCAGCTGTTTTTCAGGGCTTTGATAGTCCATTGTGCGCATATTGTGGAGCCTGTCGGACATTTTGATGAGTATTACTCTTATGTCCTTGGCCATAGCTATGAGCATCTTGCGAAGGTTTTCCGACTGCTCATCCTCCTGGCTGGTGTATTGAACCCTGGTGAGTTTTGTTACCCCATCCACTATGTCGGCAACTAAAACGCCGAAGAGCTTTTTCACTTCATCATAGCTTGTACTGGTATCTTCAAGAACATCGTGCAGCAATGCCGCAACTACCGAGTCTTCATCCAAGCCGAGTCCGACTATGATTTTAGCTGTCGCTATGCTGTGTGTGACATAGGGTGACCCGTCACGCCTTTTTTGGTTTTTATGCTTTTCGGCAGAAAATTCATAGGCAGAGCGTACCCGTCCGAGATCCATCTTGATACTGCCCTCCAAGATGGCCTGCACGAGTTCTTCGTACATTTTTTCCGGATCTAAAATACTTGAATCATTTATTATCTCGTTTTCCATACACTCACCCTCTATTACAAGAGCCTGGCTCTGAGGCCGATGGACCTTGAGAGCATGGGATGGCTCATTAAATCAACCTTTTCTTCGAAGTCTTTCAAGTTGATTTCTATCTTCTCTTCATCGTGCTTCATCTCGAGAAGCTCGGAATCCTTAAGTACCTTGAGGCAAAAGGCGGCCGTTCCCATTTTTTTAACACCGAAGCTCTCCTTGTCCAGCTCATTAAGTTTTGCCTCGACACTTCCCCCTGCTCTTGTTATGTAGCGCCACATACTGACAAAATCCTGCCTCTCGGGACAAACTTCGCTTGCATCCCAATCGGAAATAAACTCACCTGATAAAACATCGCGGAAAAACTCTCTCTCGCATGATCTTCTGATATCGGCTATATTGAGCTGAACCTGTTTTCGTCCCAGATACTCATTTATCTGCGGGCTCATTACCGTGTCGCAAAGCTCACCCTCTCTAACACCCAGTTCTGCGGCCTTGGCCGAAAACATAACGCATGAGAACTTTTTGTTGCCTTTTTCCAAAATCAGCTTGCAGTGTCTTCCGCCGCCTATGCTGCTCAGCTTTCTCAGCTTTGCCCTTGGGAGATATAGGATAGGTTTTTCGTTTCCGCTGCCCCACGGTTCGAAGTCTTCGAGAGAGGCAACCGACTCATAGCTTAAGAGCTCCGGATCGTCGACTATCAGGTCGGCGCTTATTGTTGCCTTAGCTGTCTTAGGTGCGCTCAGGTAGTGCTCACTCAGTTTTTTCTTGAAAGGCTCAATATTCTCTCTCTTTATGCTGATACCTGCCGCAAAGGCATGGCCTCCGAATCCCTCAAGATATTCCTTTGCATAGCTCAGACCCTCGTAAATATTGTAGCCGCCGAAACTGCGGCAGGAACCCTTTCCCAAGTCTCCTTCAAAGCAGATAATGATACATGGCACTGCGTGCCTATCCGCAAGTTTGGCGGCGGTTATGCCGACTATGCCCTGATGCCAGTCTTCACTGTGAAGAACAAGTGGCAGCTTGATTTTCTTTAGATCCAGACTTGAATCTATATCATCTAAAATATCTTTCTCTATCTCCTGTCTTTCAAGGTTCATCTCCTCAAGCAAATCCACAAGTTCTTCCGCTCTTTGCGGATTTTCACTTACAAAAAGCTCGAGGGCCAAATCGGCTCTGCCAAGCCTGCCCGCAGCATTTATCCTCGGCCCTATACTGTAGCCCACAAGCATTGAACTTATCGCCTTATTTGGCGCAGTCTTTGCTATGAGTCTGTTTATTCCGAGATTCGGGGATTTTTCAAGCATTTTAAGCCCGCGTTTCGATATATACTTGTTCTCGCCTACCAGCGGCATTACATCCGCTATTGTGCCTAAAGCAATCAGATCTGCATAAGACTTAAGCATTTCTTCGGCATCTCCCGAAAGCGCAGATACGAGCTTAAAAGCTACGCCTACCCCGGCAAGAATATCCAGTTCCTCAGGATTCCCCGGCAGTTTGGGATTAACAATCGCTACTGCTGAAGGGAGCGCTGTTTCGACACACTCGTGATGATCCGTTATTATAATATCCAGCCCCAGGCTGTTTGCGTAGTCCACCTCTTCAATGGCGGTTATGCCGCAGTCTACGGTTATTACAAGAGAGACCCCGCTGTTGTGGAGGTCGAAAAGCGCAGAGCTGTTGAGCCCGTAGCCCTCCTCCAATCTATCGGGTATATGAGCAATGCAGTCTGCTCCTACAGAACGAAAATAGCGAAACAAAAGAGCTGTCGAGCTTATTCCGTCTACATCGTAATCTCCATAGACGGCTATCTTCTCGCCCTCCTCAATTGCCTTTTTTATTCGTCCTACCGCCGCCGCCATCCCGGGCATTTGCATGGGGTCGGTAAGCATTTCGGCGCCGCTGCACAGAAAAGTTCCGGCCTTTTCCGGCGTTCTTATCCCCTTAGCCGCCAGTACTGCGGCCGACAGTTTTGTATAGCCCGCTTTTAGCAGGCCCTCGGGTATCTCGGTCTTTTTTTTGTTTATCTTCCAAACTTCATACTTCATCTAATACTGTCACTCTATATATGTTTTCGATTATTATATCATTTTTTTTACTCTAATCAATTATTATTAATTAATAGAAAAAATCGAACAAATCAGATTATACTTTTGAATCATAAGACTACGTATGTATACTCTCTCAGATGGATTGCCAGTACCATTCTCACTGTCCTAAGTTTTTAAATAGTGTAGAGTGAGGGACTCCCCTCACCCCCATTGCATCGTACGTACGGGTCTCATATACGGTGTTACATCAATGTAGAATCAAGTATTCTACTTGTTGTTCCTCCGTCTGTTCGTAAAGTTGTCGGAAAACATTCTCTTTATCTTCTACCTCCACAGACATACGTTTCTGCTTGATGGACATATCTTCGATTTCAGACTGTTCCGTCCTTGCCCTAAGTGATTTGCAATAAATTGACATTCGACCCTTCTTTAGACGGTGCACCCGAATACTACGGTCTCAGCTGATACCCAGATCCGGATATGAGCTTTTTGTCGCACATGCTAGGCACGTTATCCGGGCCTCTTAGGGTAAGATACCGTTCTTTCTCCGGACAATCTCCAGATTAACTCGCTTGGCGTTACATTTACCTTTTGGGCTCGGAGCTAGAATAGTTTCTCATGTAGCCGCAATTCATACTTCGTAGTGCTCTTCTTCCACACAAAACCGTACCTACTTGCATTGGCTTCTATTTTTGTCCCATCCACAAAGAGATATTCATATTTGATTTCACCCATAAATGCCAACTTCTATACCAACTGATAGAAAAGCTCCTCTCTGCACTCAGTCAGTCGTTTGCTT
>JGI24712J26585_10002942_pt1 | contig 13693 bp, 7 predicted proteins | sample BioPla3DNA2_FD_26585 | JGI IMG/M metagenome (IMG submission 26585) | reverse complement strand
TCGGCTGCGCCGCCGGAATTGTAATCACGGCCAGCCATAACCCGCCGCAATATAACGGCTACAAAATTTACGGACCTGACGGGGGACAGGCTGTCTCTCCGTTGATCGATGAAGTTGCCGCGGCTATCGCCCGGGTGGATATCTTCGACGATGTTCGGACCATCCCCCGGGAAGAGGCTGAGCGCGCCGGCCTGCTCCGGCTGATCGGCCCGGAGATCGATAGCGCCTATCTCGAGGCGATCCGCTCGCTCTCTCTCTCGCAGCCGCGGACCAGGCTGAAGGTGGTCTATACGCCGCTGCACGGCACCGGGGCCTGCTTTATCCCTGGNCTGCTGCGCGAATGCTCTTTTGTTGACCTGGCCGTGGTCGAGGAGCAGATGGTCCCCGACCCGCAGTTTAGCACCGTGGAAGTGCCCAATCCCGAGGAGCCGGCTGCTTTTAAAATGGCCCTGGAGCTGGCTCGTCGCGAAGAGGCGGAGCTGGTCCTGGCCACCGATCCCGATGGCGACCGGGTCGGCTGTGCCGTCCGCGACGAAGAGGGGCGCTATCTTCACCTTAACGGAAACCAGATCGGCGCTCTCCTGCTAGACTATCTTCTAGGGAGGCTGGCCGGGCGGGGAGCGCTGCCCGATAATGCAGTCGTCATCAAGACCATCGTCACCGGGGACCTCGGCCGAAAAGTCGCCGCTGCATACGGCGTCAAGACCCTGGAGACCCTGACCGGCTTTAAATATATCGGCGAGAAGATGAAAGAGTTTGAAGAGACCGGCGAGCATACCTTCATTTTCGGCTACGAAGAGAGCTACGGCTTCCTTGCCGGTACTTTTGGACGGGACAAGGATGCCATTTTGTCGGCCTACCTAATCGCCGAGATGGCCGCTTACCATAAAGAAAAAGGGCGAAACCTGCTCCAGGTCCTGGAGCAGCTCTCACAGCGGCACGGCTATTTTCGCGAAGATCTGGTTTCGATCGAATTGGCGGATATGGCTGAATCGGCCGGTATTATGCGCTCCTTTGACCAAATCCCGCCGGTAGTAGCGGGGGAGAAGGTTATTGAAAAAAGGGATTATAAGCAGCGCAAGTGCTGGGACCTGGTCAACGGAAAGGAGCAGCCCCTCGAGCTGCCCTGCTCCGAGGTGCTCTACTACCGGTTGGAAAGTGGAGCCTGGTTCTGTATCCGTCCCTCGGGGACCGAGCCGAAAATCAAGCTCTATTTCTCGGTCAGCGACGACACCGCCGCCAGTGCGGAGAGCAAACTAGCCGCTCTCAAAAAAGAGGTCCTCGCCCTCGCCAAAAGGTGACAGGGGGACGTTTCTCCTGTCACCTAATTGATGCTGCTCGGGAGAGGTGGGGCTGCCCTTCCGCCAGCCCGCTAGAGGAATACCTGCCCTCTAATCACGAATATAAACATAAATTAAAACATTTCGATGATAGGAGGACAGACCATGGATGGAAGCGAATATATCGCCGGTCTGAAGAAACTGCAAAGAAAGGTCTATATCCAGGGCCAGCTTGCCCCTGCACCGATGGATCACCCCCTGGTCCGCCCGAGCACCAATGCGGTAGCCCGGACTTACGAACTACAGCAGGAGCCCGAGTATGAAGAGCTAATCTACGCGCAATCTCACCTAAGCGGCCGCACCATTAACCGCTTTACCCATATCCACCGTTCGGCAGACGACCTGGTTAAGAAGGTGAAGCTGCAGCGCCTCATGGGGCAGGAGACCGGAACCTGTTTCCAGCGCTGCGTGGGCCTGGATGCACTAAATGCGCTGGAGATAACTACTTTTGAGATGGAGCGCGATCTAGGAACGCCCTACCACCAAAGATTTAACCGCTTTTTACAGCAGGTTCAGGATGAAAACGCGGTCTGTGACGGGGCCATGACCGACCCCAAGGGAGATCGGAGCAAGCGGCCCCATGAGCAGGCTGACCCGGATCTCTACTTGCGGATTGTCAGCCAAAACAGTGGTGGGATTACTGTGCGAGGGGCGAAATGTCACCAGACTGGAGCGCTGAACTCGCACTATCTTATTGTCATGCCGACCCTGGCGATGCGAGAAGAAGACCGGGATTATGCCGTCTCTTTTGCTGTGGAGGCAGATGCGCCGGGGATTATCTACATCCTGGGAAGACAGCCTTCGGATACACGCAAGATGGAACCTCAACCGGCCGACAGGGGCAACCTCTATTACGGCGGCCAAGAGTGCCTCATAGTATTTGACGATCTTTTCGTCCCCTGGGAAAGGGTCTTCATGTGTAAAGAGTACCGCTACTCCGGGCGCCTGGTCGAGCGCTTCGCCGGCTATCACCGCCAGAGCTACGGCGGCTGCAAGGTTGGCGTCGGCGATATCCTCATCGGGGCGGCGGCGGCCTTGGCCGAATATCAGGGTATCGATAGGGCCTCGCATATCAGGGATAAGCTTGTGGAGATGATTCACCTCAACGAGACGCTTTTCTGCTGCGGTATCGCCTGCTCAGCCCAGGGCCGGGCTACCGCGTCGGGAACTTACCTGATCGACCTGCTGCTAGCCAATGTCTGCAAGCTCAACGTGACCCGCTTTCCTTACGAGATCGCCAGGCTGGCCGAAGATATTGCGGGGGGGCTGATCGCCACCCTGCCTTCCCTGGCGGACCTAAAGCATCCGGAGATCGGGCCGTTGCTGACGAAATATTTTCAGGGTATCGCTGGCATAGAGACTTCTTGCCGGCTGAAGATGCTGCGCCTGGTAGAGAACTTAACCCTCGGCCCGGCTGCGGCGGCCTACCTCACCGAATCGATGCACGGTGCCGGTTCACCCCAGGCCCAGCGGGTGGTCATCGCCAGGCAGGCGGACCTGGATCATAAGAAAAAGCTGGCCCGTAAGCTGGCCGGGATCACAGGATAGATCAATTAATTAACAAATTCATATTGACGATGGGGCCAAGTGAGTTTAATCTATAGAGAAAGAATATCGTGGGAGGATTATGCAGCATGGAGAAGAGAAGAGAAGACAGTTTCGGGGCGACTGACCGGAGGATCCGGGAATCTGTAGAGAGGCTGCAACTTTCCCCGGTTGTCTACGAGCACCTTAAAAAGCCGATGCGCTTCGTCGAGGTTTCAATCCCGGTGAAGATGGATCATGGCGGAGTGGAGGTTTTTACGGGGTTTCGGGCACAGCACAATAATGTGCTTGGGCCGTTTAAAGGGGGCATTCGTTTTCATCCCGATGTTACCGCGGAAAACGTAAAAGCACTTTCCGCGCTCATGACTTTGAAATGCGCNCTGGTCGGCGTTCCTTTCGGGGGAGGCAAAGGCGGGGTGGCCTGCGATCCCCTAAGCATGTCCGCATCGGAGAAAGAAAGGCTCAGCCGCGGCTATATCCGGGCTTTCGGTTTTTTACTGGGACCAGAAGTAGATATCCCGGCGCCCGATCTCTTTACCGATGCCCAGGTGATGGCCTGGATGGTTGATGAGTATAATTACCTGGCCCAAAGGCATTCACCGGGTGTCCTGACCGGTAAGCCGGTGGAGGTGGGGGGGAGCCTCGGTCGAAAAGAGGCCACCTCGCGGGGCTCTGTCTACGTCACGCGCGAGGCGGCTAAACTCTGCGGCATCTCCCTGAAGGAAGCCCGTATCGCTATCCAGGGCTGCGGCAATGTTGGCGGCCAGGCGGCGCGGATCTTTAACGAGCTGGGCTGTAAAATTGTAGCCATTAGCGATATCAGCGGGGGCGTCTATCGCCCGCAAGGGCTCGATATCCCGGCNCTGCTCGATCATGTCCAGAAGAGCGGGCTGATTGAAGGCTTTACCGGNGGTGAGAAGATTACCAACGAAGAGCTGATCACCGTAGACTGCGACATCCTCGTTCCTGCNGCCCTTGAAAACCAGCTTACCGCCGAAAATGCGCCCGAGATCAAAGCCAGCCTGGTCGTGGAGGCGGCGAACGGGCCGACCACGCCCGAAGCAGAGCAGATTCTTAAAGAGAGAGAGATTGTTTTGGTACCCGATATCCTGGCGAACAGCGGCGGCGTGACGGTCTCATATTTTGAGTGGGTCCAGAACAATGAAGGCTACTACTGGGATCTAGAGACGGTAAACCAGCGCCTTGAGAAGATGATGGTGCAGGCATTTCACGCGGTTCACCGGTTCGGCCGGGAAAAATGCGCTGAGGGGACCATGCGGACAGCGGCATACGGCTACGCGGTCCAGCGCCTGGCCGAAGCGATGCGCTACCGGGGCTGGCTTTAATCCCGACCTCAGGGTACGAAAGAGTCTTTCTCTCTTCCGTACCCTTTTTATCCCTCTTTCTGGGTTAGTGTAAAATTACCGTGATACATTAAGCCCTTGCCCGTAACGAGCGCCTGGCTTAAATATTTCCCACCGTATCTTGACACGATCCCGGCTACCCGGTTTTTATGCTAAAGGTTGTGCCTTATGATATAATCAATGATGTTTGTTAAAACTACAAGATCCGGACAATACGAAGAATATGCTTAATTGGGAAATCATACCGGGAAACCGGCACTGAAGCGCCCGGCAGCGGCCTATTATCGGCCTTTTAGCCGGTGTCCAAACCTGGCCAGATGGTTTGGGCTAGAGCAACGAACCAACTTAAATTCACGAAAAAGAGATAATAGTAGATATAGTAACGGATACTGATCAGTCAGGAGGAAGCAGATGCTCTCACAATTTAGCGTCAAAAGACCGTATACCGTTATTGTTGCCGTCGTGCTGGTGATTGTTCTAGGGGTTATCTCTTACATGGGCATGAGGACCGACCTTTTGCCGGAGATAGAGCTGCCCTATGTTGTCGTCGTAACTGCCTACCCGGGAGCCAGCCCGGAACAGGTGGAACAGGCGGCGACAAAGCCGTTGGAATCCTCCCTCGGCACCGTCAGCGGTTTGAAAAAGATCAGCTCGATATCGCAAGAGAATTCTAGCATCATCATTTTAGAATTCGCGCGAGACATTAATATGGACAGCGCCATGATCGAGCTGTCCAACAACATCGATATGGTCTCCGCCAGGTTGGACAGCGCTGTGGGCAAGCCGATGCTGCTGCGGATTAACCCGGAGATGATGCCGATAATGGTGGCAACAGTAGACCTGGAAGGAAAAGAGATCGACGAAGTCTCCGATTTTGTTCTGGATACACTTCTACCGGCTTTTGAACGGATTGACGGAGTAGCCTCTGTAACCGCGGCGGGTCTCCTGGAAAAAGAGCTNCAGGTCTCGCTCAACCAGCAGAAGATCGACCGCCTGAACGAAAAAATAATCGCCGATCTGGAGGGATCGCTTGACCAAACGCAGGGACAATTGAAAGGGGCGGCGGCGGAGCTGGCCGCGGCGCGGCAGAAGCTGGATGATGAGAGCGCAAATCAGCGGGAGCAGCTGGCCGAAGCCGGCGTGAAGCTGGACGGGGCCATCGCCAACCTGAACGCTCTGCTGGCCGAAAAAACTATTCTCGAGGCCCAGAAGGCTGCCTTTGAGAAAGAAAAAGAGGGGCTTGCCCAGCTTGCGGGGTTGCAGGAGTTGTTTGATCGGTTTCCTGGCAAGGTCGCCGACCTTTCGCCGGAAACGTATGCGGCGATCATGAAAATGCTTTCACCTAGCCTGCCTGAGCAGCTGCGTGGGCTTTCTCAGAAAGAGATGGCGAAGATGCAAGAGATGGCCGCCGGCGCTCCTGCCCGTATCGCTGCCATTGATACCGAGCTGCAGAATATCTCGGTGCGCCTGGCGACCATTTCGGCGATGCAGCCGCAGTTGGAGAAGGCCCTGAAAGAGGCGACAGCCGGCTATCAGCAGATCGAATCGGGTAAGGTTGCCCTCTCGATCGAGCTGGCCGGGGCCCGGCTACAGCTGGAAAACAGCCAGGCCGAACTCGAAAAAGGATTATCCGAGTTGGAGAGCGCCCGCGACGAGGCCCGTCAGCAGGCAGATTTAAACAACATGATCACGGCTGAGACAGTGAGCAATATCCTTAAAGCTCAGAACTTTACCATGCCGGCGGGCTATATTCAGAAAGGAGAAGCCGGGCATGTCGTGAAGGTAGTGGGGCAGTATGATTCCGTGGAGTCGCTGGAAAATACGGTTCTCTTCTCCCTGGAGAGCGTGGGCGATATCTGTCTTTCCGACATTGCGGATATCGCCGTGGTCGACAATGCCGCTCAAACCTATGCCAAGGTAGACGGCAACGATAATGTAATCCTCACTTTCCAGAAACAGAGCACCGCCTCTACCGCCGAAGTGGCCGGTAAAATTAATGAGCTGGCCGATGAGCTTAGCGAACAATACCCTGGTTTGCATATCCTGGCGCTGATGGATCAGGGCGAATATATTAATATCTCTGTCAGCAGCGTTCTACAAAACCTGCTGATTGGCGGCATTCTGGCCATTATTGTGCTGGCTTTCTTTTTAAAAGATGCCCGGCCCACCCTGGTGATCGCCTTTAGCATCCCCATCAGCCTGATGTTTGCCGTTACGTTGATGTACTTCAGCAATGTCTCGCTTAATGTCATCTCTCTTTCCGGCCTGGCGCTGGGCGTGGGGATGCTGGTGGACAACAGCATCGTGGTTATGGAAAATATCTACCGCTTGCGTCATGAGGGGGTCCCGGTGTACAAAGCGGCGGTCCAGGGGGCCAGGCAAGTAAGCGGCGCCATTTTTGCNTCTACCCTGACGACAGTCTGCGTCTTTCTACCTATTGTCTTTACCCAGGGGATGACCCGGCAGCTGTTCACCGACATGGGCCTGACCATCGCTTACAGCCTGCTGGCCAGCCTGGCCGTGGCTCTCACGGTTGTCCCTACCATGGCTTCAACCGTGCTGAAGAGCACCTGGAAGAAGCAGCCTCGGTGGTTTGAAGCCCTGGTCAGCGGTTATGATAAACTTATCCGTTTTTCCCTGGACCATAAGGCCCCGGTGATCGGCGTNGTGGTGCTGCTGTTTGCCCTGAGCATCTACGGTGTAACCATTATGGGAACCGGTTTCTTGCCAGAGATGGATACGCCTCAAATGAGCGCCACCTTGACCATGCCAGAAGGATGCGATCAAGAACAGCTCTACGCGATGAACGATGAAGTGATGACGCGCATCTTGGAGATTGAAGATGTGGCCAACGTCGGCGCTATCTCCGGCTCATCCGACGAGGCCGGCATGATCGATTCCGCCGTGGGAGATACCTTTTTTTACATCCTCCTAAAAGATAACCGGGCCATGACCAACCGGGAGATAGAGCGGTTAATTCTTGAAAAAACCGGCGATCTGGATGCCGAAATCTCTGTCTCCGACTCTAGCCTCGATATCTCTGTTTTGGGCAACGGCATCGAAGTTGTAATCAAGGGCCAGGACCTGGATCTCCTGGCCGCTGCTGCAGAGGAGATAGCCGGCCTTCTCCGGGAAACAGAGGGAACGGTGGATGTTATAACGGGCTATGAAGACGCAGCTACCGAGACCCGGATCATCGTAGACAGAGACGCCGCCATGCGCGAGGGGCTGACCGTNGCCCAGNTCTATCAACAGGTAGCCGCCGCCCTGGCCACCGAGACGGAGTCGACCACCCTGACGGCTGGAGAAGCAGAGTACCCCGTAATCGTGGTTGCCACAGATCGCAGCGAGATTACCCGCGACAATATCAGCGATTTCAAACTCACGTTTAACGGGCAGGACGGCACCGAGAAAGAGGTGCTTCTGGGCGATATCGCCGAGATTGTCGAGATGAGCAGCCCTCTGGCCATAACCAGGGAGAACCAGTCTCGCTACGTTACTGTCACCGCTGCGATTGCGGATGGCTATAATATCGGCCTGGTCAGCCGAGAATTTGAAGACAACCTGGCTTCNTATACCCCTCCCCCGGGCACCAGCCTGGAGGTGGCCGGTGAAAACAAGNTGATTAACGAGGCGATGCGAGATATCATCTTAATGATTGTCCTTGCGGTTATCTTAATTTACCTGGTTATGGTGGCCCAGTTTCAAAGTTTACTATCTCCGCTGATCATCCTCTTTACCCTGCCCCTGGCCTTTACCGGTGGCTTGCTGCTACTATGGGTCTGCGGCCTGGAGCTTTCTGTACCGGCGTTGCTTGGTTTTCTGGTCCTCGCCGGCATCGTGGTTAACAACGGCATCGTCTTTGTGGACTATGTAAATCAGCTCCGCCTGGAGGGCAAAGATAAACGCAGCGCTCTGATTGAAACCGGCTCGACGCGGCTCCGGCCCATTTTAATGACCGCTNTAACTACGATATTAGCGATGAGCACGATCGCCTTGGGTTTCGGTAGCGGTGTAGAGATGACCCAACCGCTGGCCGTGGTCACGATCGGCGGGCTGACCTATGCCACGCTTCTGACCCTGCTGGTGGTCCCGATCATGTATGATTTACTTCACCGCCGGCCCTTGAATAAAATCGATACCGGCGAGTAGTTCACGGGGCCAGGCCCCGACATTTATTGATTATGCCTGCAGCTTGCCCTGCTCTTTCCGGCCCGGCTTTGGCCCGGCGGGGAGACTTATGCTAAGATATATAGAGGGTAACCGGCAGACGAGGAGCTATTCCGCTCCGCGGAATATTCTAGGTATCGTCAAAACNGCACTATGTTGACAGGGGATGAGATAGTGAACTACAGAAAACTGGGCAAAACAGGCCTGCAGGTATCGGAGATTGGATTCGGCGGGATCCCGCTGCAGCGGGTTAACCTCGATGAAGCAGTGACAGTGGTTCAAGAGGCGCTTAAGCTGGGGATCAACTTTTTNGATTCGGCGCGGGGCTATACAGACAGCGAAGAGAAGATTGGCCGCGCCCTGCAGGGGGTCCCCCGTAGTGAAGTGCTCCTGGCAACCAAGTCCGGGGTGCACACCAAGGAAGAGATAAAAAGAGATATCGAGATCAGTTTGCGCAATTTTAGAACCGATTACCTGGATCTGTACCAGCTGCATAATCTGCGCGGTGAAGAGAAGGTTGCGCAGATCTTCGGTCCCGGAGGCTCCTGGGAGGGGCTCAAAGAGGCCCAAAAAGAGGGCTGGGTTCGTTTTGTGGGCATCACCGGCCATCTTCCTTCTTTGTTACTGGAGCTGCTAGAAAAAGAGCTTCGACACGGTCCAGTTTCCCTTCAACACCGTAGAGCAGAGGGGGCTGCCGGAGCTGCTTCCGTATGCCCAAAAGCACGATATCGGGACGATTATCATGAAACCGCTGGCTGGCGGCGCCCTGCAACATCCCGCGGCGGCCCTGAAATATATTCTAAAGCACGATATCTCCGTGGCTATCCCGGGGATGAGAAGCGCTGCCGAGGTGCGTGAGAATGCAGCTGCTGCCGGGGCCGCCCTCAGCGAGGCCGAAGAAAAACGGCTGCGCGAAGAGACAGAGCGTCTCGGCGCCCGTTTTTGCCGGCGCTGCGACTACTGCCAGCCCTGCCCGCAGGGGATCGATATCCCCTCGCTGATGACCCTACAGCGTTATTCCGAAGGCTACGGTCTGCACCAGTGGGCCCTGGAGCGCTACCGTGAACAGAAGGCGAAGCCGGGAGACTGTCTCCAGTGCGGCGAGTGTGAAGAAAAATGCCCTTACGACCTGCCTATTCGCGACCTGCTGCAGATCTGTCTCCGCCGTTTTGAAGGCTAGTGAACAAACATAGTACGCCCACGTCCTAAACCCCTTTTCCAGCAACTACCCCAGCGTCTTCTTCAGCGCCCCTTTCTTCAGTTTGGGTGACAGGAGAAACGTCCCCCTGTCACCTCGGGCATAACTATTCCGCTAATTGAAAAAGATAAAAGAGAACTTTTCATTAACGCGTAAAAAGGGGGAAATGGCCATTAAAGAGACCATCGTTAAAGAGAAGAGTAGAAGGCAGGATGTTGAGAGCGCTACAAGATTCCGGCACCTGATCTCACCCGGGCGGATTGGAAAGATGACCGTCCGCAACCGCATGGTGATGCCCCCGATGGGCACGAACTATGCCGCAGACAACGGTTTTGTTACCGAACGGTTGGTCCGCTATTACGAGGCCCGCGCTGAAGGCGGCACCGGCCTGATTATTGTTGAAGGTGGCGGCGGTAGCCCCGGAGGGGAAGGCTGTCTCGCACCAGGTCGGCCTCTGGGCCGACAAGTTTATCCCCGGGCTGCGTTACCTGGCCGAATCAATTAAAAAGCACGGGGCCCGGGCGGCCATCCAGCTGCACCATGCCGGGCGGCAGACTACGGTTCGGACGACCGGTCACCAGCCGGTGGCCCCTTCGGAGATCCCCTGCCCGGTCTGCCGGGATATGCCCCGTGCCTTAAATCTTGATGAGATCAAGGGCTTAGTAGAGGCATTCGGCCATGCCGCCCGCCGCGCCCGCGAAGCTGGCTTTGATGCCGTCGAGATCCATGGAACCCACGGTTATCTGATCAACCAGTTTCTCTCGCCTTACAGCAACCGGCGTACCGATGACTACGGCGGCTCTCCCGAAGGGCGCCGCCGTTTCGCCCTAGAGGTTTACGACGCCGTCCGCCGGGCCGTGGGAGCGGACTACCCGGTGCTTTTCCGGATGAATGCCGATGAGCATGTCGAGGGCGGGATCACTCCTGAAGAAGGCCGCGATTTTGCCAAACGCCTGGAGCAGGCCGGCGTCGATGCTCTTCATGTCTCTGGGGGGGTCTACGGGTCACCGCTGGCCATTATCCCGACCATGTATGACCCGCCCCTGCCCCTGGCCGGTTACGCTGCCGATATCAAGGCCGAGGTAGCCGTGCCGGTAATTGCGGTCGGCAAGATTCATGATCCCGAGATCGGAGAGCGGCTCATCGCCGAAGGGGAGACCGATTTTGTCTCCCTGGGGCGAGCCCTGATCACCGATTCGCACTTTGCCAAAAAGATAGAGCTGAACCAGGTTAGAAATATCCGCAAGTGTATCGAATGCAACCAGCTCTGCGTGGACTCCCTTTTGGTTTACGATCAACCGGTCAGCTGCATCTACAATGTCCGGGCCGGCAAGGAGCTCGATTTCCCCTTTGTTAAGGCCCGCCGCAGCCGCAAAGTGGTCGTTGTCGGCGGCGGGCCGGGAGGGTTGGAGGCTGCCCGCGTGGCCCGGGAGCGGGGCCATCGCGTCATTCTCTTTGAGCGTCGCGAAGAGCTGGGTGGGCAGGGCCGCCTGGCCCAAAAGACACCGCACAAGGAGCGCTTTGGTGAGCTCCTGCGCTACCTGGCCCACCGTGTCGAAGTGCTGGAGGTCGATATCCGAAAGAATGTTACTGCCACCGAAGAGACGATCCTGCGCGAGAAACCGGACGCGGTTATCCTGGCCACGGGGGCGGTGCCGGCCATCCCCGCTCTCTCCGGCCTCGACTCAAAGCAGGCTGTTACCGCCTGGGATATACTCGAGGAGAAGACCCAGCCCGGACAGCAGGTAGCCATTATCGGCGGCGGCCTGGTCGGCTGCGAGACTGCCTCTTACCTGGCCGCACGCGACCACCGCGTCATCATCCTGGAGATGCAGGAAGAGCTGGCCTACGGGCAGAGTCCTTCGCTGCGCGAAAAGCTGCTCCGGGAGCTCTATCAAAACCCGGCCGTCGAGATCAAGACCGGGACAACGGTAACCTCTGTCGGGGAGCGTTCGTTGAGAGCCAGCAGCAACGGCCGCGAGACGGCGATCGAAGATCTTGATACCATCATCATCGCAGCCGGCGCACAGCCCTACAACCCGCTCGAAGGGATTCTCAAGCCTTTGCTGAGCGAGATCTACGCTGTCGGCGACTGCGATCGCCCCCGCAGAGCCGAAGAGGCGATCCACGAGGCCTTCCACGTAGCCTACCGCCTCTAGTCGACAAAACCCGGTGCCGGTTTTCGCAGTTCACCGGCCGTTCTTCAGAATCGGCTGCCGCCCTCATGCCTTTAGCGTGAGGGCTTTTTTTGACGTAGAAGCCCTCCCCGATCTATAATGATAACAGCCCCGGTGCGGGGCTATCCTTGTTCTATTTTACCCGATTCATGCGAAAGAGGTGTCTACCTATGTACTTATTTGTCCTGGTCTTGAACAGGGTCGAACTGCTGGAGGAGATTTTGGAAAGGCTACTCCGAGCCGGCATCCCCGGGGCGACGATTATCGATTCGACGGGCATGGGGCGGACGCTGGTCCAGGCGAACCATGATGCCCCGGTCCTGGCGGGCCTGCGCTCGGTTTTTCAATACAGTCGTCCCGAAAACAAGACCATATTTTCGGTGGTTAAGACGAAAGAGAAGCTGGAGAAAGCCCGGGCGGTAGTGGAAGAGCTGCTTGGGGATTCTCAGCCTGGAACCGGTATTAGCTTTACCCTGCAGCTTTTTGACGTCACCGGTTTGCCCGATGAAGATAGTAACGAAGAGATGCCATCACCGCTTCAGAAGGAATTATCCGGTTAATAAAGGGGACTTACTTTTAAACCGGGAACGTGAGGGAGAAGATGTCCTTAGTAGCGCTTACTGAAATCAGCAAATCATTCGGCGCGCAGAAGATCCTGGACCGGGTCTCGTTACAGCTGCAGCCCGGCGACAAGGCAGGGCTAATCGGGCCGAACGGATCGGGAAAGAGCACCTTGCTGCAGATCATTGCCGGGGTGCTGGAGCCGGACGAAGGGACGGTGAGCCTGGCCCGCAGCGTTGGGGTGGGCTACCTGCCGCAGGAGCCGGGGCCCGGAGCCCGGGGAACCTTGCGGCGGCATCTCGAAACACCTTTTGGCCACTTACTTGAGCTGCAGCAGAAGATCACCTCCCTGGAGCAGGAGCTCTCCTCCCGGGCCCGTTCCGGGGACGAGAACCTTGAGCCGGCCCTGGCGCGTTACGGGGACTATCGCCGCCGCTTTGAGGATGAAGGCGGCTACCTGCTCGAGAGTCGGATCGACGCGGTCGCCCGTGGACTGGGCTTCTCTGAGGCGGACTTAGACCGGGAGATGGCCCATTTCAGCGGTGGCGAGAAGGCCAGGGCCAACCTGGCGGCGTTGCTGCTGCGTGATCCGGATCTGCTTCTTTTAGACGAGCCGACCAACTATCTCGATTTCGATGGGCTGGCCTGGCTCGAGAAATACCTGGTCGATTCTCCGGCTACCTTGCTGGTAGTTTCTCATGACCGCTTTTTCCTGGACCGGGTCATTTCACAGCTCTTTGCCCTGGAGGATCAAAAGCTACAGGGCTACCGGGGCAACTACAGCGCCTACCGGACCCGCTATGAAGCGGAAAAAAAGAGCCGGGAGCAAGCTTACCGTGAGCAGCAGCGGCTGATTGCCCAGGCTGAGAAGCAGATTCGCGAGTCGAAAGCAGACCGCCGCTCCAAGCGCCAGGCGCGCAGCCGGCAGAAACAGCTCGACCGTCGGCCACCGCTGCACCGCCCGGCCCCAGAGAAAAGATTCTCCCTGGACCTTGATTACTCCGGCCGCAGTGGGCGGCAGGTGATCATCTTTGAACAGGTCGCCAAATCTTTTGGGGATAAGATTCTCTTNGATGGGCTCACTTTCGAGATTCGCTGGGGAGACCGCGTTGCCCTGATCGGGCCGAACGGTTCCGGCAAGAGCACCTTGTTAAAGATGATCACCGGCATAGAGCGTCCTTCCGCCGGGCAGATNNGCCTGGGTTCTGCGGTGAACGTGGCCTACTTTGCCCAGGAGCAGGAGCAGCTCGACCCCGCCCGCACGGTGCTCGAAGAGATCACTGCCGCCTCCAGCCTTGATCTGAAGCAGGCCCGCAACTACCTGGGCCGCTACCTTTT
>JGI24712J26585_10002936_pt1 | contig 13704 bp, 16 predicted proteins | sample BioPla3DNA2_FD_26585 | JGI IMG/M metagenome (IMG submission 26585) | reverse complement strand
GGTCGTACATTGCATCCTGATAATGTTGCAGCTGGTCCTGCTTCATATGGTTTGACTGATTCAATGGGAAGAATGCATGGAGATGCACAGTTTGCTGGATCATCTTCAGTTCCTGCGCATGTTGAGATGATGGGACTAATCGGAATGGGTAACAACCCAATGGTTGGTGCTACAGTTGCATGTGCTGTTGCGGTTGAAGAGGCTATGAAGTAAGCTTAAAATGGCTTAAATGCGTTGTTTAACGAATAATTATTAAATCCCGCTGATATTCGTGAAAATCGAATTTCGGCGGGATTTTTGTATTTTGTCCACCATTTGTCCACGGATTTTTAAGCGGTGGACAATGAGCAATAAAGCAAGTGGTATTAGATAAGTTTATTCATCTTATTTGCAAGATAAAGCGGCATATTTACAAAGTTGTCATTATGCTCATATCCAAGCTTAGAGAAACGCACAGCCTTTGCAGGTTTATGCTCCTTGAGGTAGCTTTTAAAGCTTGCAAAGGTTACACTTTCTCCTGCCTTGACCTCAATCGGAATAATATCCATTCCGTTCTGCACAATAAAGTCAATCTCATTCGTAGCAGTAGGAGCGTAATACTTCGGTTCGGTGTCATACAGCGATTTTATCTGCTGTAATACATAGTTTTCTGTCAATGCATCTTTGAACTGATAATCAGATTTGAGCAGAATCGCCTCATTGCTGATTGCTGCCATGTGTTTCATCAAGCCCACATCAAACATGAACAGCTTGAAGTGATTTAACTGCTCATACGCTTTAAGCGGATGCTCTGGCTTGCTAACATTATATATACGCAGAACCATACCTGCCGACACAAGCCACTCAATAGCCTCCTCAAACTCCCTTGCTCTTGCCCCCTCACGAACACAGCCATAGACAAATTTCTCGTTATCTTTTGAAAGCTGAGTTACAAGACTTCGGAACACCATCAGAATACGTCCGCTGTTGACTTTTCCATTGTGCTTGGAGAAGTCATTTTCATATAATTCAATCAATTCCTGTTGAATACGGGAAATTTCTGCGGGGTCTTTGTGTGTAATCCAGGACTGTATACATTCAGGCATACCGCCTATTATCAGATAATAATTATATGAATCAAGCAGTTTTTGGTGGAAAATCTCCTCAATATGCTGTCCTTTTTCAATGCTGTTATAGTAAGAATACAATCCCTCGTCCGTTGCGGCAAGGAACTCATCAAAGGTCATAGGACTGATATTCAGAAGATTTACCTTGCCCACAGGATAGGATTTAGGTTTTGCAAGCAGAGTACCAAGCAAGCTTCCTGCTGAGATAATATGATACTCGTTTGCCTTTTCGCAGAAGTATTTCAGAGAGTTCAGAGCCTCGGAGCATTCCTGTACTTCATCAAATATAATCAGATGCTTTTCAGGAAGAATCTTTTTCCCCTTGATAAGTCCCAGTAATTCAATAATTCGATGTGGATTTTTATTTGTTTCAAAGATAGATTTCAATTCGTCCTCTTCATCAAAGTTGAAATAAAATGTATCTTCATAATACAGCCTGCCGAATTCCTCCATAAGCCAGGTTTTTCCGACCTGTCTTGCACCTTTAAGCACGAGAGGCTTGCGGTCAGCACTGTTTTTCCAAGCTAATAGCTGTTCTATTGCGTTACGTTTCACATAATCACGCTCCTTATAAGTAGTATTATACCACTTTTTAAGAGATATATTAATAGTGTTTTACACATTTTTTAAAGGCTTTGAGATTTGATTTACAGATTTTTAAAAATAGGCATAATAAAGCCCGCAAGCAATGCTCACGGGAAAGTAATTTGAAATATGTATGTGTTAAAATACAAATGAAAAGCAACGTTGTCTGCGCTGCGTTGTTAATGCGTTAAGCGCAATCCTTTTCGTTCATTGTCTTTACTTCGTATGGATTGGTTAAATCCATACCTTCGTATTTCCTAAGAAACGTTTCAAGCGCTTCGGCACGAACCTTTTTGCTGCCGAGTTTGAGAGCAGGCAGCTTGTTGGCATTGATAAGTTCATAAACATAAGATTTGTTAGTGTGCAGAAGCTTTGCAACCTCTGATACCGTATATAATATGACTTTGTTTTCCATGTTATTATTCCTCCTCTTTCTTAAATATTGAATTTAATACTGCATTTCCCTTGGCATCCATATCTTTTGTGAGATGCTGATAGACCTGCATTGTTATCTGCACATTCTTGTGTCCCAAACGCTGCTGTACATATTTTACACTTGCTCCTGCCGAGAGCAGCATGGAGCAATGCGTATGACGCAAAGAATGAAAAGTAAAATTTATTCCAAGCTCCTCATGAATAACATGGGAAGTATGCTGCATTATACGAGGCTGAATAAATTCTCCGCATTCCCTGATGTTTACAAAATCGATTTTAGTACCATCTTGCGCTTGATTAACTTTCTTTTTCATGTCATCGACATAGTTGACAACTTGAAATTCCGCATATTTCTGTTTGTTCTCTTCATGTTCTTTTTTGAGATTTTGCAGAAAATCCACAAGTTCATCGTCGATAGTTATTGTTCTTGATGAACCATATTTCGGCGGTGTTATATACCAATATGATTCGTCTGATTTCCCATAAAGCTTTTCATGCCACTGGACTTGCTTGTTGACTGTCAATTCCTTTTTCTCAAAATCTATACAATCCCATGTTATTGCGAATGCCTCGCCAAGACGAAGTCCACATTTATATCCCAAAAGGAGTGGAAGGTAGGCAGATGAGGATTGAGGAAACCTGATAAAAATTCTTTCCATATCAATTTCACTGATTAAAAAGTGCTCTGCTGACCTGCTGGGCTTTTCAGGGATTGCTCTTGCGCTGGGGAGCTTAACATAAATCATAGGACTATATTGTATAAACTGCAACGGCTGAACTGCATAGCTCATGCAACTTGAAAGTATTCCTTTTACGACCGATAAAGTATTGCGACTTAATCCTTCGTTAAACTTGTCATTTACAAAATTCTGTAATACAGCTGCATTCAGATTTTTCAGCTTGTAGTTTCCGAGGACAGGCTTTATGTATAAACGTATCTTCTTTTCGTAATTTGTTACAGTAGTTGCTTTGTGATTTGTTTTGCAATAAGTATCAAGCCAAAGGTCGAGATAGTCTGCAAAACTGATTTCCGAAGGCGTAAAAGTAAAACCAGTCAAATTATACTCATTGAGAGCCTTTGTTCCCGCTTCAAGAGCTTCTGCTTTGGTCTTGAAACCCGACTTGCTCTTGTATTGACGCTTTCCATTCACCGAAGCAACCTGAAATCTGTATTCCCATTTTGTACCACGCTTACGAGTTACTAATTCTGCCAAAAAGTTCCTCCTTTCAAAAAACAAACACATAAAATGAATCAGGCGTTAAAACTCAATTTCTATAACAAAAAATCTTACTCCGTCGTCGTTGTTTTTTAACATATTGATTTCTGTGTATAATCTTTCAACAAAAAATGTGAGTAATTTTCCGAAATTGACCTCATCCGTCAAAAGTTTGTTTATCAGAATATTAATTGCAGCGGCATTAAGACGCATACCCTTTAACTCACACGATGCTGCCATAGTTTCAATCGTTCTAAATACAATTTCAATTCTGTCTTCCATTCAAACCCTCCCTCTTATCGATATGACACTTAACGCTGATTTTGCTATCCTCCTTGTCATAGAAATAGCACTTGTTATAAATGATATTGTCAATCTTAGATTTGTCGCCGTGGCTAAAATCAGGTCTATTAAAATAACGATTCAAGAAATTGTGTTTGCTGACCTCGTTTTTGAATTCTATTTCGCAGTCGATTATCTCTGCGCATTCATATCTATTTGTAATAGTGATACTATAAGATTTTCCTCTGTATTCTATAATCATTTAGTTCCTCCTCTCTTTAAAAAATAACTTCTTCAGGATTACAACCGAACGCCTCATACAATGATGTGTCTTCCTGATAATGATTTTCAGGCGGTGTTGTGTAATCTGCAAAAAGCACAATAGCCTGCGTGTCATTGATATCATTGTATCTGCAACAGGAAAGATACATATTATCAAGCTGCACAAATTCTTCGTATTCTTTAATTTCCTTAATGAAACGTTTTTTATCATAACTACTTAAGAAGATTAGTATACACTGAATTTCATTCTGGCTTTGATGCCAGTCAAATTTGCTAATTTCGACTGAAAATTGAGTGTTGTCAATATATAGTGTTTTTTCCATGGTAATATCCTCCTTTATTAGTTGCACGCAGCATAACTGCGAAAAATTTGAAAATACCTATTGTCATCGTACTTTTTGACATAAGAAAGATGAACCTCAAGCCTGTCTTCGTTGTTATCAGTATGCTTAAAGCGATAAAGGAGTCTTAAAGGCAACTGCTGGTGCTGATGTTTGAAAATAAAAAAATTGTTTTGTAGAATGCTGTATTTAACCGTATCGTCATTATAAATGTGTTCAAAGCTTGTGCCCGTTTTTTGATATTGTTCGATTTTCGCAACAAGCCTATCAACCCCCTTCTTGATAGCCCTCATCTCTTCAATTTTGGTCTTTTTGAAGTTTTTGCTTATGTATACAATTTCCATTTACATTCTCCTTTCTTAATTCTATGTTTTGGTATATGTTACTTTTTAATTATAAGCGAAACAATGTTAAACTTGTTTCGCTCACAAATCTACACTACACCATACAGCATTATTTGTTCTATAATTTGGTATATGTATATTATATCATGGAATTTTGTTTTTGTCAATACCTTTTTGGTAATCTTTCTGAATCTTTTGGAAGAAAATATAAATCATCAATTTCTCTTGCGAAATTAAATGCACATTTGATAGCAATAGAATGACCGTCGCTCTTATTCTTTAAATAATATCTCTTAAAATCAATAATGTTAATAGCAGGCATATTCAGTTTGCGGCACTCTTCATATAATTCCTGTACAGAAGGGGTTGCACCTAATTTTTGTACAAGCTTATCGAAATTTGCGGGTACTTTTCCGTAGCGTTTCGGTTTTTCTGATACGTGATTTTCGGTTTCTTCTTTCTCAAGCATCATAAGGTATCTGTCAGATTTTTCATATTCATCACATAACTGATAAAATTTACGGCGAGATACGTAGAATAGGTTATTCGCAACCGCTGTTTCCAGAGAAATAAAGTAATTTTCGTATGCCCAGTAAACCTTTTCAAAGTCCTCAAGAAAGACCTGCGTTGATGTGGTTTTTCTGCCTGCGTTTGGTTTTAACTGTATTGTTTTTAACTGGTTGCAGATAAAATCAATCTCTTCGAAACTTTTATTTATTGGACAAAAGGAAAAGTCTGTTGTTGCAAAATCTGACACTCCATTCTCTTTTGTTCTGTCTGGTAAAAGCAACCCAATCCCTTTCTCCGCAATTCTAAGATAATTCTTGATAACCTCGTCTGTTGTAAATCCCAAGGCTTCTATGCGCGATACGAAAATTGTATCACCGTAACTAAACTCCTCGAGAATTTTATTTAACTTTTTGCGGTTGCGATATGACCCTGTTATTACATCAATGTGTATATCCTCAATCGCAATAAAATAGTTGTGAATTTCACTTTCAAGTTCAATGTATGCTTTTGTGTTCTTTACTGCCCTCTCATCTTTCAACGAAATATTGACACAAGAAATACACCCATATGCAGCGAATTTGTTCACGATGCACACCTCCTACCAAATGATAGAGTTCTCTATACATTATAGCACTGATAGGTCAAAAAGTCAAGCAATTTAAAATGTGCAAATGTGTATTTATATTGCAAACTATTTCTATTAATCCCTTATTTCAAAAAAGTTGTATTATAAAATGCACAAATGCACAATAAGAAATTAAGCGGCTAATCTGTAATCTTTAATCACATTACGCACTGTTTTGCCTTCAACGGTGCCTGACATTGCGAAAATTTCTCTTTTCTTCAGTTCTTCAATAAACTTTTGCTTGCTGTCAGTCGCGTAGCCATTGTTGTTACACCAGATAATATATAACTTGTAAAGTTCTTTAATTGCAATTACAATACCTTCCTCAGGCTCGAGACATTCTTCAATAAACCTTGTGAGCTTGTCTGATTCCTTATTATAATTATCTGTGCTTTCAATAACAGCTTTTGGCTTATCAAGTCCTTCTGTTCTGTAACTTCTGAGTCCCTCCAAGCACCAGTTAAATATACCGCTAAGGTTGTCACTGCTAATAAGTCTATCTTTAAGGTGTTTGTCCTGCTCAGAGGCGGTGAAATGCCTTGTGAACTCAATTACACTTATTCTGTCACTTTTGAAAAGCGTATCATCCAAAACCCTCGGCAGATGATTTGTATTTATAAATAAGGTAAACTGAGGCGTAAACTCAAATGAATTTGCATACAAAAATCTTGCTGTTATAGTATCTCTTCCTGTGATAGTCTTTAAAAATGCAACATCAAATGCCATTCCCTGTGGTGGCTCGCTAATGCTAACAAAACGACAACCTGCTAACCTTGCTAAATCCTCATTAGCCGCACCGTTTCTTTTGTTTCTTTGAAGCTGGAGGATTTCAGGCTGGGCATTTTTGGCATAGCCGCCTGTTCCACCCAACAGATATGATATTGTAGACACAAAAGTTGATTTTCCATTTCTTGTACTTGGTCCATACAGAACAAATGCTTGCTCCAGATTGCATTCACCAGATATTGCATAGCCAATTACCTTCTGAATGTAGTGTATTTTTTCAATTTCATTACAGAAAATTTCACTTAAAAATTTCTCCCAGATATCTGATTTTGCATCTGGATTGTAAATTACATTTGCGATTTTTGTTATGTAATCTTCGGAGCGGTGTTCACGAAATTCAAATGTTTTCAAATCTAACGTACCGTTTTTGCAGTTGAAAAGCTCAATTTTCCTATCAAATTCACCTGCTGATATATAGCTGTTTGACGCAGCATCTCTTATTAAAATATCACGCTTTGTTTTGCTTCCATAACGTTTATAATAATCATAATAGTTTTTTCTGTCTGCATTATTTATAATTTCGTCAACGTAAATCATTAACAAATCATAAAACTCTTTAGCAAGCGTACTGATGTACATAGCACCTGAATCTACTTCCCAAAAACTTCCGTTATAGAAAAACCATTCTTTGTGAGTAGTATTATATACTATCTCATCCTTAAATAATTCCGCAAAAAGTTCAGATGTACCCCTATCGCTGTAATCCGTCGTTTCAGGTTTTAATTCTCTAAGTTTTTTAATTTTATCTTCTTTAGTCAATTTTACTTCCTTTCTCTTGCATTCATAACAAATATATGCTATAATACAAGTAAAATCAATATTTAATTTTTCTTTGTACGCTTAGCTGTCTCAATCAGTTAAGCGTTATTTTTTTACAATCAATCCAACCACTCCTTCTGTTGATTTCTAAACCTTAAATCGGCTTGCATAGTTATTGTACACAGGTAGTATCGTTTTTACAACAAATTCCGCAAATTTTTTTGAAAAATTTTTAGTGCGAATTAATATGCTTATAAAACGCCTTAATGTGCACTTATATACTTAACATTTTGAAAATCATATTTATCCCTCATCAGCTTATAGGTGCTTCTTGCATATATCAATACTATAATCTATATAAATAACGCAACGCTTTCGCATATTATCTCTCGGGCGTAGACATTGAAATCAAAAATAGCTACAAACAGCGTATTTAAGCCATTTTTCGAACTTATGATTATGTGCTTTTTTATTGTATTTGATTTTTGCAAAAAAGCATGTGACTTTTCTCTGAAAATGTGATATAAAAAAATAGGTTTACGAGGGCGTAGAGTCAATATATTTCAGAAAAATGACAGCTTCGCAGAAAAAAATAAAGGCGCATTATATCACAGTAATGCGTCTTTTATATGCTATAAAATATTATTACCCTTTGCTTTTTTCTTCTTTCAGTTTTAACAAAGTTATATATTCCTGTAGAGCATCTTTGCTGTCATCATTTAACGATAGTACCTGATTTATTAGTAGAGCGTCACGTTTGCAACGCTTTTTTCGGGGACTGTATTCGTCCGTCATGCCCAGTAAAAAATCCGTTGTTGTGCCGTAATATCGAGCTAATGCACATAGCATTTGAAAATCGGGTTGCCGAACTCCTCTTTCATAATTGCTGAGCAAATTTCGTGACACGCCTAATGAATTGGCAACAGTCTGTTGCGAGACACCCTTTTGACTGCGTGCGTAACATAATCTCTCAGCAAAAGCTTCAGGCACACCCTTAAAATAAAAGAACATATCAGCCTCGAACTTCCTTTACTTGTCGAAAATCTCTATACTTTTATTCTCTATACTTTTATTATATAGTCAAAATCGACAAAATTAAATATAATGTGACATAAAGTTGCTATTTTCTATTGACAGTAACATAACGTTACTGTATAATAGTATATGTATACTGCTATGTTTTATTATCGTTTTTGAAAGGAAAAAGTTATGGATTATCAACTGATAGATGTTTTTAAGAAGGCAATACCGCCTCTCCAGGAAATTGAACGGAATTGCGACGAGCTTCAAAGAATACAATCACAGATAAACCAACTCAGTTCAGATACCGTCAACAAAGCAAGAAAATGGCCCTATTATGTGATTGCATTTATCGTGTATGGATTAATCGCTGATGTTATATTTATATCGCCAATCGGACAGTTTATAAAACCGTTTATAGAGGAAAATGAAGATAACAAAGCTGCTGGGCCTATTTTATTTGCTGTATCAATGATTATCATTGCAGTACTGGGAACACTGCTTTATTTTGTTATAGGCAAGACTGGATATAAAAAGCGATTAGCAGCCCATGAAAATATGGTTAATCGGAAAATAGCAGAACTTAGAGAGGCAAGCATTCATTACAGCAATGAAATCTCAAGAATTAACAACGAAAATCAGAATTTGTTTATGTCCATCCCTCCCGATTATCGTGTGGCGTGGAAAGTCTCACATATTTGCAGTATTCTTGAAAACCAGCGTGCAGACACATTAAAGGAAGCCTTGAATGTTTTTGAAGAAGATATGCATAGACAAGCAATGCAGGCAGGTCAGCGACAGATAGTGAACCAGCAAATGCAGCTCGAGCAGCGGATTCGTTATGCTGAGGAGATTGCATATCAGGCGCAGCATACCGCTGAACAGGCATATTATCGTAATTAAATAAATTGGAGGAAGAAAAATGAACAATAATAATAATCACAAAAATATGGGTGATGAATTTATGGATGGTCTTGGCAGCAGTATTAATGATGCTATGAAAATCGCTCGTGCAACAGGCTTGGATAAGCAAATGAATAAGGATATTAAAAACCTTAAGGGCTATAGTGATTCTGAGATTGCTTCGATGGATTTGCAAGAGCTTAAATCTGCTAAAAAACAAAGCAAGAAAATGTTTGTATGCGGTATAATGTTTGCCGTTATTATCATATTTGGCTGTTTAGGCACAACATTCAGTGAATCAGGCACCAATATTCTTCCGCTCGCTATCTTTGCAATAATTCCAGCGTTATTTGCTCGCAAGCACTATAAAAAGTGCAAAAAAATTGAATCAAGAATAAACGAATACTATAAATAAATTATCGGGAGGATTTTCTATGAAAAGATTATTTACAACAATGCTTGCATTAGCTTTAATGACTGCTTGCTTTACTGGTTGTAACAGCGACGACGCAGCCAATGATACATCTGTTGCCAATACCGTATCGCAAAACGAAACACCAGAAACCGCAGCTTCTGTTATCAATCCAGATAACACAGAGATTATTGAAAACATCAACGAAGAAACTAATTTGTTTGACTACTACAGCCTTTTAGATGCTGAATATCAGAAATCTCTGAATTCAGGATGCTTTGAAAGCTGTATTATTGATAACGTAGCATATTTTAAAGCATACAAAATGGATACACACGGTTTAACAGATGATACTTTGGGATTCGCTTGTTATGATTATAACACTGGTAAGGCAAAAAAGCTTGTCTCTGCCGATTATTACGATTACTTGTATTGTTCAGGAAAAATTTTTTGCGCTTCTTATGAACAGGTTCATTGCTTTGACCTTGACGGAAATCTGATAAAAGAATTACCAAAAGGATTAACCCACGATGTTGGATTATGGCACGTCATGACTGACGGTACTGCAATAATCCGTGAACAATACTCAAAGTACTATATTATATCGGGTGATTTCACTCAGCTTGCCGAGCTTCCTAAACTTGTGAAAATAGGAGAACACAACAGAGAAGAAGAACTTGAAGTTAAGAATGTCATCGGTTCTATTGGCGACACCTTGTATGTTGTTGCAAATGATTGTAGACTTTACGGCATTAACGTAAAAACAGGTGAACAAACCGATTTCGATAATATATCGATTAGCACGCAAAAATATAAGGCAGATGTGCAGCGCGCTGCATATATCATCGGTGATTTACTGTTTTATCCTACTAAGGCTGCTGCTAACGGAACTTATGACCCGAAAACTATTTTCAATCTTAAAACAGGAGAAGAAATCGGTACGGCAAAAATCGGACGTTATGCAGGCGGCAACACAAGTTATGGTCAGTTGTTTAATGCCGACCACGCTTCTTACCAAGCACCCCTTAATGACAATTATTTCAAAATAGATGAAAACCATACAGTTGTTGAGGAGTACAAAAAAGCTTATGTAACCCTGCTTGATGAAACAAGATACCTTTACAGAGATTCTTATGGTATGTTCTTGCGTGAGGTTGGCTCTCAGGACGAAACAGAAGTAATTATTGAATAACAGCAAAGACGGCTACTGCAAAATCGCAAGTAGCCGTTCTCTATTATTTACTTATCTGTTTTCTGCTTATCACTGCTATAAATGGAGATTATCAAAATGTATCTCTAATTTTAATGAATAATTTCTGAAAATCGCATATACATCTTGACTTTTGAGAATAATTATATTATAATGGTATGTGAAAAAGGAGTGTGAGTGCCATGTTGTGCCAGTTTACTTTCAAGAATTTCAAATCATATAAAAATGAAACTGTTTTTGATATGCAGGCGGTCAGCAGTCAAGGATTTGTTGATTCATTACTGCAAAGCGGTGATGACAGCAAAATATATCTGCCTGTTTCGGTAATCTACGGTCCGAATGCAGGTGGAAAGTCGAATGTTCTTGATGCACTCAACTGCGTTAATGCACTTGTAATGAAACCTATCCTGATATTTAAGAATAAGGTAATAAAGAAAGCAAAGGTTGAATGGACTCCTTTCTTGTTTGACGACACATCACGAAATGAGCCTACAGAGTTTGAACTGTATTTCCGTCCTGATAATAATTATGAATACAGATACTCTTTGAAAATTACTAATGAGAAAATTATTGAGGAGTGTCTTTACCGTCGAAAAACCAAACCCAAAAGCAGGATTTCAATGCTTTTTGAGCGCAATTCTGATGTTGTCAAGCTTGGTTCAAGCATAAACAAAGCTTCAATAAATAGAGAAGTCAATGACCAGATGCCATATCTATCATTTTTATATATCAACTATAAGCTTGACCCAGTTATTCTTGCTGTGGATTGGTTTGAAAAATGTATTATGCGAAATTATGCTAATCCTGATGCTGAAAGACATCTTATAATAGGTGCGGGAGATGATTTTAAGAAAAAACTTATTGGTCTTATGAACGATGTTGGAATAAACATCAGCAATTTTGAGTTTGTTGAAAAATCTCCAGACGATAACTCTGTTGATATAATATTTGAGCATACTGTAAATGAAAAACAATATAAGCTGAATATTAATCAGGAATCAGACGGAACACAGAAGCTTTTTAATGTTCTACCGCTTGTTATTATTGCATTATCGGAGGGCAGACTGCTTGTATTTGATGAACTTGATGCTAAGCTGCACCCTAAAATGCTGAAATTCATAATAATGCTTTTTAAAAATCCTGAAATCAATACGCAAAATGCACAGCTGTTGTTTACTTCACACGATATTTCAACGATGAAAAGTTCTGTTTTCCGCACAGATGAAATATGGTTTGCCTGCAAGCTTGATGATGAATCAAGTGATTTGTACTCTCTTTATGAAATGAGGGATGAAAGCGGTAATCATATACAGCCGAGCGCAGCATTTGACAAACAGTACCTTGAAGGACGTTATGGTGCAGACCCGTACTTCCAGAACATGATGGAATGGAAGTGATGATATGTCAATGAAATCTCGAAAGAAAAGCGACTCCCAGAAGAAATGGATGACCGACCGTCGTGACAGACGAATTACTATTGCACCTGAATATCATCTTATAGTAACCGAGGGTACAAAGACAGAGCCGCAGTATTTTGATGGACTCAGGAAAGACATAAATCGTCTTTACAGAGGAAGAATTTCAATTATCATTGAGGGAGTTGGGCAAGGAGCAAATACACTTACCTTGCTTGAACGTGCTCAGAAAATTGTTGAAAAAGAACCTGACAAATATAAACACGTTTGGTTAGTATATGATAAGGACGATTTTCCAAAAGATGATTTTGACAACACATATTTTAAATGCAAGTCGTTATCAGAAAATGGCAATTCTGTCGTTTATCATGCCTTGTGGTCGAACGAATGCATTGAATACTGGTTTTTACTGCATTATATGGCATTGGATTCAGCTCTTCATAGAAGCGAATACTATCCAAAGCTAACGGATTGCTTAGGCTCGAAGTACGAGAAAAACCGTGAGGATATTTATACATTGCTGAAATCTAATATAAAAAGGGCAATAGATAATGCAAAACGCATCGAATCTAATAACGAAGGAATGCCGCCATCGCAGTGTACTCCAGGAACAGCAGTATATGAGATTTTTGAAATGCTGGAAAGTTATTTATCCTGACCCGACAAGAGAAACTGTCCACCATTTGTCCACCGAAAAATAATTTTTGTTCATTTCAGCAAGTTACAATAAGGGATAAAAAATTCCTGATAATCGTGAGAAACGGCGTAAAACAGGCGTTTTATGGGTGATTCCAAATGACATCTGGGAACCTCAGATGACACATAATCCGTATGGGTAACAACCCAATGGTTGGTGCTACAGTTGCATGTGCTGTTGCGGTTGAAGAAAGCTGGAAAAAATAATTCTGGACTTACCCGACTTGCGAAAGCAAGAATAGAAAAAGGTCTTAGTATTGCCGATATAACCCGACTCACAGGCTTAAGCTATGATAATTATATCAAGTATGAGCGTGAAGAAGTTGAGGAGCAATACAAGTGTATCGAAACGCTGAAAAGGCTTTCAGATGTCCTTGGCATAGACCTTTTGACTGATTACCATAAATTCAAGATGGATTCTTCGCATATTGTAAAAGAATATATGGAACGAAATAAGCTTTCAATTCGTAAATTCGGTGCAATATGTGAAGTGAGTGAAACTACCGTCAAGAACTGGCGTAGAGGCACTTGTTCTCCGTCTTATGAATTGTGGGAAAAGTTTTTTAAACAATAACCAAACACCCTCTCGGTTCTGTGAGAATCGGGAGGGTTATTTGTTGTTCACTCAGATTTTGCTGTTTCTGCAAGTTGTTTGATAGCTTCCATGACAGCTTCTATGGATTGGCAACCCTTTTTTGGACAAAATTACTCCGAACAAGAAATTACTTTAACTACAGTTCTTATCCAGCTGATTTCAAAGTGTTTAACCCTCTATA
>JGI24712J26585_10002916_pt1 | contig 13760 bp, 12 predicted proteins | sample BioPla3DNA2_FD_26585 | JGI IMG/M metagenome (IMG submission 26585) | reverse complement strand
CTCTTGGCCGCTTCGTGTACAACGAGAATACGCCCGGTTTTTTGCACCGACGCCACAATGGTTTCGCGATCCATCGGACTGATGGTCCGAAGGTCGATGATTTCTGCGGAAATGTCCTCCAGACTTTCGACGGCTTTTTGGACTTCCGGCATCATCGCGCCCCAGGCAACAATCGTGATATCGTCCCCTTCCTGTACGATCTTCGCCTTCCCGATCGGAAGCTCGTAAGCTTCTTCCGGTACTTCCTGGCGAAAGGCACGGTAAATGCGCTTGGGTTCCAGGAATAAAACCGGATCGGGGTCGCGAATGGCCGCAATCAACAGACCTTTGGTATCNTACGGGGTGGAGGGGATGACCACTTTCAGCCCGGGAATATGCGCAAACATCGCCTCAGTGGATTCGGAGTGGTGTTCCAGGGCACGGATCCCGCCGCCGTACGGTGCACGGATGACGATCGGCATGCTGCGCTGTCCCCGCGTGCGGTTGCGATAGCGCGAGACATGGCTGACAATCTGATTGACGGCCGGATAGATAAAGCCCATAAACTGCATCTCCACAACGGGCTTAAAGCCGTTGATCGCCATACCGACGGCGGTGCCTACAATAGCGGATTCGGCCAGCGGGGTGTCAAACGAGCGGCTTTTGCCGAACTCCTCTTGCAAACCGACCGTTGCACGAAATACGCCGCCTTCATAACCGACGTCTTCTCCGTATACGACCACGGTAGGGTCCAGGGCCATTTCGTTTTGCAGGGCCTGTTGTACGGCCTGCACATTATTGATACTATTTGCCATTCGACTCCGCTCCTTCCAAAAATGCCCGGTATTCTTCCAGCTGTTCTGTCAACTGCGGTGTCATCTCGGCATACTGATATTTAAAGATATCCTCCAGTTCGGTATCGGAACTGTTCTCGATCGAACGGTACGCGTCCATGACTTCTTCTTTCATTTTTTCGATCATCGGTTCAATTTCATCTTCTTTTAAGAGACCTTCTGCAAGCATATAGCGTTCCAGCCGCAGGATGGGGTCTTTTTCCTTCCAGGGTTCGACATCGTCATCGGTCCGGTATTTTGTCGGGTCGTCGGATGTGGTGTGAGCGCCCATGCGATAGGTGTAGGCTTCCAGCAGGACCGGCCCGGTTTCCCGTGCATAGGAAACCGCCTTCTGACTCGCTGTGAGCATGGCAAATACGTCATTTCCGTCGACATAGATCCCCGGGATACCGTAAGCGATGGCTTTCATTGCCAGGTTTTCTGATGCAGTCTGCATTTTTCGCGGTACGGATATGGCATACTGATTGTTCTGAATGACAAAGACCGTAGGCGTTTTGTAGACGCCGGCAAAGTTGAGTGCTTCGTGGAAGTCTCCCTGTGAAGTGCCGCCGTCGCCGATATAGGCCATGGCCACATCGTCTTCTTCCCGCAGGCGGGTTGCCATCCCGATGCCGACCGCATGCTGATACTGCGACGCGATGGGTACCGATACCGGCAGCAGCCGATTGTCTTCGTCCATATGGCTGCCCCATTCATTGCCGTACCAGTATTGCAGGATCTTTTCTACCGGCCAGCCCTTGATAAGCCACATGCCCAGCTCGCGAAAAGCGGATACGCCCCAATCGGTTTTTCTCAGGGCAAAGGCAGAGCCTACCTGCGCAGCTTCCTGCCCGATATTCGGCGCGTAGGTAAGCATGCGCCCCTGTCTTTGCAAAGACAGAGCGATCTCGTCAATCACACGGGACTTTTGCATCGTCGTATACAATGTGCGAATGTCCTCTTCTGTTATTTCGGGCATATTGTCGGGGTCGACAATTTCTCCTTGTTCATTCATCACCTGAAACATTTCATTTTCAAGCGGATTCCATTTATCAATTTGCATAGGTTCCTCCTTATGCTAACGATTTCTTTTGCGTTCATAGTATTTATTCCCAAGTGAAGTGCTTTGTAAGCGCAAAATGGACTAAAACAGTCAAGAATAAAAAGATAGCGAAAATCATTGGCACACAAAAGCGGAAAGACCGGGTTTATCGTAAAGACAAACCCCTTTTACTGCAGAGAGAAGGAGGGACGGGATCTTTCTTCGGTAGTAGACCGGATGGTTTGTCTTGCGTTAAAGTCGTGCAAGCGGGCAGCTCCTTTGATACAATAAGAAAAACGGAGAACCAGGTGTATGGCTCATACCACTTTTGAACATCCGAAAGCGAGGACCTGCATGAAACTGATACTGATCGCACTGCTGCTTTTGTTTACCGCCTGTGCCGATGAGGCGGTCCCGGGTGGAGAAGAAACGACAAGCCCGGCAAAAACAGAAGAGCAGACACAAACCACCGAAGGAGAAACCGAGCAGCAGGAAGATGTAACAGAAAATGCAAGCGAAGCCGAAACAACCCAAACCGAACCGTCGGACATACAGGATGCGCAAGAACAAACAGAACCCGAGGGCACAAACGCAACAACCGAGTTTACCAATGCCGAATTCCGTGCGATTTACTGGGGCCCGGGGGAGCTTCCTCCAACCGTCTGGCTGGAGAGGCTTTCCGATACGCCCAATGAAGCGGATCCGACTGAATGGCCGGAGAATCAGCTGTTCACCATCCGAACAGAAAAAGCGGAGAGCATACTCGGGAGTGATCTGCAGGCAGGCGCGATGTACACGGTAACAACCGATGAAAAAGGCGCGGTGACACAAATGCAGCCGGTACCGGGCATGCCGCAGGAAAGCACAAACGATTATCCCGAGATTGTGCAGTTTCTTTCGGAAGAGATAGACGAAACCAAAATGCATTTGGAAAACGGCCTGACCATGCTGATTACCGGAGAAACCGTATTGATCGACAACGAAGAACATCTGCTTGTCCTGTTCGGGTCAAACCGGGAAGGACAGTTTGTGCGGGAGTACCATTACGCCATCCATCCTGAGACGATGCAATTGTATTATCTGGACATACTGCAAGACGAATGGATAGGAATGGGTGTGGGNTAAACAAAAAGAAAAACCGGTTTTCTTTTCAATGAGGAAAGCCGGTTTTGTATTTGACAAATAAAATGTTATACTGCATTAGAGAGAAGAACCTTATCGGAATGGATGAAGGGGATAAAAAATCGATGCATGAATGCAGGAGGTAACGGTGTTTTTTCGCGATCAGTATCAAGCCATAAAGAATCGGGATCCGGCGTTTCGCAGTCCGGCCGAAATCCTTTTTTACGCCAGTTTCTGGGCTTTGTTATTGCATAAATTAGCGCACGGATTGTACAATCTGCGGCTGTATGTGCTGGCACGACTGGTATCACAATTGTCCCGATTTCTGACACAAATTGAAATCCATCCGGGGGCGAAAATCGGCAGGCGCTTGTTTATGGACCACGGGGCCGCCGTTGTCATCGGAGAAACGGCAGAAATCGGAGAAGATGTTCTGATGTATCAGGGGGTTACTCTGGGTGGCACGGGGAAAGGAAAAGGAAAAAGACATCCCACATTGGAAGACCACGTACTGGTCGGCGCCGGTGCAAAAATATTAGGCGGTATCACGATCGGAGAGGGCAGTCGTATCGGTGCGGGGTCTGTCGTATTGGACGATATACCGCCGCATTCCACCGTAGTCGGGATTCCCGGGAAGGTGGTGCGGGTAAAAGGGCAGGATAAGCAGACCGATGTGACGGATCAGTATATTGAAACACTGGAACATCGCTTCCCGGACCCCGTAAACAAGGAAATATGCGAATTGCGGGCGCGGGTGGAGGCTTTGGAACAGGCACTCAAAAACAAGGAGAATACGAAAGATGCATAAGAATATCGGCGATTTCATAGGGAATACGCCCTTGGTGCGCCTGCAAAACCTGGAACAGGCACATGGATTGCAGGCGGCTGTATACGGCAAAGTGGAAAGCAGAAATCCGGCCGGCAGTGTCAAAGACCGTATTGCAAAAGCCATGCTGGATGATGCCGAAGAAAAAGGATATTTGCACAAGGGTGCAGTCCTGATCGAACCCACCAGCGGAAACACCGGCATTGCACTGGCGGCTTTGGCTGCGGCCCGAGGCTATCGCATGATACTCACCATGCCCGAAACCATGAGTGTGGAACGAAGAAGTCTGCTGGCGGCATACGGCGCGGAAATTGTACTCACCGACGGATCGGCCGGCATGCGCGGGGCGATCGAGGAAGCCGAGCGTCTGGCCGGAAAGTATCCCGGCAGCTTTATTCCCGGGCAGTTTGACAATCCCGCCAATCCGAAAGCACATTACGAAACAACCGGACCCGAAATCTGGCGCGATACAGAAGGGAAAGTGGATCTGTTGATCGCCGGTGTGGGAACCGGCGGCACCATTACAGGCACCGGTCGCTATTTGAAAGAAAAAAAACCCAAAACCCGGATCATTGCCGTAGAACCGGCGGAATCGCAGGTGTTGGCGGGTAAACCGGCCGGGCCCCATTCGATTCAGGGTATCGGTGCCAATTTTGTGCCTGCGGTACTGGATACAAGTCTTTTGGATGCGGTGGTAGCTGTAAAAAGCGAAGCGGCTTTTGCGGCCGCCCGACAAATGGCCAAAACCGACGGAATCTTATGCGGTATCTCGGCAGGCGCGGCACTTTATGCAGCTATACAGATAGCCGAACAAGCGGAAAACCGCGGCAAGACGATCGTTGTTATCCTCCCCGACGGCGGGGAGAAGTATATGTCTACCGATTTGTTCCGGTAAGCATGATGACAAGAAAACGCCCCCTGAACCGGCATGGCACCGGGTAAGAGGGCGTTTTTGGATGTCTTCAGGCAGGAATTAGAGTTTCTTCCAAACCGCGGTAAATTGTGTGTACTCTTCCAATGTATATTGCGAACCCGGTTCGAGGATCTCATCGGAACCGTTGGCGCTCCAGCCGAGGAATTTATGGCCCGGTTTTGCCATGCCTAAATCCGAACGGGTAGCCAGCGTAATGACCGTACCTTCTTCTGTTTCAAAGAAGCTCTTGGTGCCTCTGCGGAATCGGCCGCCGTTATGGCTGTAGCTGTAGGCAATCATCGCCGGGGGTTCGTTTACTGTCAAAGAGAAAGGTTGCGTGAAAGCAATGCCGGTGTCGCTTTTCAGCTGCGCACGTACGTAGGAATTGATCACGTCTTCATAGTCGTTCAGGTCGATCGTATTGCCGGTGGCAATTACTTCTCCGTCCGCGATCCATTCGACGGTATCGTAGTCCGCCCCTTCTACGGTAATGACATTTTCATCCTGATTTACAGAAATATTGGAAATGGAGGGGGTGGATTGATCCAGCAGGTACAAGGTCGATGCATTTCCGCTGCCGGGCATGTTGCGGCCGTCCGGGAGGGTTGCATTGATTCCGTCAACACGCGATACGCGGGCTACCGCATAGAACGTTCCGTTTTCCATCGCGGCACGGGTTGCATCGATCGTGAGTTCGGGCATCAGCATCATATTGAAAGAATAACCGGTAGCGTCCAGGCTGTGCGTATCATCATTGGAAAAGCCCCAGATCTGACGGCCTTCCGGCAGGAGTTCCATCAACAGATTATCCCAGAGGATGCGGTCAAAACGCGATTCGTTGTCGATTTTATTGATCACTTCCATCCCGACAACACTGGGATAGGTGCGAAGAAGATAGCTGTATTTCGAGATATTGGCCGGATCGTGCGAAGGCGCATCGGAAACGTATCCACTGCTGCTTGCGCCGGTGTAGCGTCCCATGTGGTTGATATGCGAGAAACCGCCCAATGCTTCTACCTGTGCCAGCGTATGCGCCATCTTTTGGGTGGAGGACCATCCGGCACCCCAGGCACTCGTGTCGTTGTTGAAGTCCGCCATAAAGGTGTTGATGTGATCGGTGCGGGACTGCTCATTGGCATAGGAGAAGTCCAGCATGCCGCGGCCGTCCCGGCCGACACCGGCTTCAATTTCTGCTTTGCGTTCGGGTGTAACCGGACCCTTGTTTGCATTTTCCCAACCGCGTGTCGTATAGTTGTGGTCGGTCATAGCAAGGATATCGTAGCCTTTGTTGTAGTGATCTTCCACCATATCGCTGGTCAGATTTCTACCGTCTGAGTTTTGCGAGTGCGCGTGGAAATCGGCTTTGTATTGATCGTAACTTTCCCAATCCACTGTTTCGTAGGGATTGTTGATTATGTAATCGACTTCAGCCCCTGCATTGGCCGCAAACACACTTCCGGGAAACGAACTGACCGTTATCACCGCAGCCAGTGTGAAAGCAGCAAATTTCTTCATCATGCTTTTTTTCATTATATGACTCCTTGTCAAAATACTCCGGGGATGTCCTCCCGGGCAAGTCAACTATAGCATCAAGATATAAAGTAAAAAGAAGTTTTATGTTAAAACAAAACGCATGTTGATTAAGAACAGGTAAAATCAAGTGGAAATAAAAAACGAAACGATGCATTCGTTTTGCCGGTGCTCTGTTGCAGCGTATGTCGATCAGGTTGAAGATGAATATATGATCGCGCAGAGACACATCGATCAGATGAAGACGGATCGAACCACAGGTCACTCGTGATTTGATAGACATCGAAGGTCAGGTGGAAGGCAATCTTGTAGGGCTTGCTTATCGCCTAAAAGGTGTAGACCGTTTTTCGGAGAAGATAAAAGCAGACGCTGAAGAAATGAGTCTATCACTCTTGGAGACGGATAAGAAAAGTACCGATGTGTTGCGTTATACGATGGCAATAGATGAAAGTAAATTCACGGATGGATATTTGAAAACCGTCGAGTCTCTGGTTAGAAAAGGGTATAATGAGATAAGGGTGAAAAACACCTTTTTGGAGGGCGCTCCGTACAAGGGCATCAATACTCTCCTTTCTGACACGGCGGGAAATATCTTTGAGTTGCAATATCATACGCCGAAATCTCATGAAATCAAAGAATCTGTTTTACACAAGCTGTATGAAAAAAGCCGTACATCAACTGATGTCTCTGAACAAAAGCAATTAGATGCAGAGATGGTTAGAGTCAGCAATGACATCCCGAATCCAATTAATGTAGATCGAATAAAAAATATCTTGAAAATAAAGGATGAGTAAAATGAAAACCAGTTATTGGTTCTGTCCAGAGCAAAATTCATATGTGATGTATAGTGATGGAGTATTCTACTCAATAAAAAATGGAGTGTCTGTAGAGGATAGATATTACAAGAAAATCCTGATCGGAGAGATATACACCGAAGATATCTCAGAGGAGGAGTACAATGCTCAGCTTGCTTAGAGCATCCAGCGTATGCTCAAGCACAACGGACACTATGGGCTGGCGGAAGTCTTCATCTGGTGCCGCAGCAAGGGCTATACCACAGTTTTGGCAGTATGTGCCGACATATCCGCGAACGCGGGTACAAAAAGACACGCAAACACAAATAAAGCTACATCGCCTACCAAAACCTGCAGGGGACCTACCCGGGCGAGAAGGTGTAGGTAGACATACAATAAGTTCCGACTGAATACCTTCGCTTTCCGTGTTATGGTGATCGCTACGATCACCGCCATTGACGAATATAGCCGAAAGCGCGTGTTGGAAATCGTCAAGAAAAAAGTGCCTATGAGACCAAAAATTTGTCCAGGCACGGACAAAAAGAATGGGATTTCCCATTCGGAGCATCCAAATCGACAACGGTGCTGCATTTGTGAATGACCAAGACCGAATCCGGCGCGAAAGTGCCTTTGGGAAAGCCTTGCAGGCATTAGATATTCAGCTGTGCCGGATGAGGCCTTATTCGCCTTGGAAAACGAGAAAGTCGAACGCAATTACCGAGAAAACAGGAAAATGCTTTACAACCGTGAGGTCTTCACCAGCGAAAAAGGACTGCGGCGAAACGTCGCCAAGCACGAACGACGGTACAACAAAAAAGCGAAAAGGGTTCTCAACTTCAAGATTCCCAACGAAATGGTAGCTGAGTGTTTCTCAAAGTGGAACACTTGCCTTGACAGGTAGGAGGCGTTAGCCCAGCCTTTTATCCAACCATTGACACGTGTCCTACATACGTGTAACATATAGATACTCAGTGTAGTCGATTGAGAGCAACCCCGCCAATCTTCTACCTTAATGGAGGCATTGGAGACTATGAAAATGTTTCCATACCGGGAAGTTGTGAAGATTCTAAAGCAACATGGCTATGAGTACGTACAAATGGTTCTCACGAAATTTACCGGAATAGTGAGACGGGAAAATCTTGCCCGCTTAAATGTACGGCAAAGAACATCCCGACTGGGACGCTTAAGAATATTTCGCGGATCACGGGGATCGAGTTTTCTTGATCCCCGGATGCTTCGGGGTAGGGTTGCAACGGGAGACCAAAAAGGAGAAGATGACCATGAAAGCAAGCTATGTATTTCCGGCGATTGTGGAGTGGGTGCCAGAGGATCAGGTCTTTGATATTAACTTCCCTGATTTGGAGGAATGTTTTACCTTCGCTGAATCAGACGAAGACGTCATTCGTAGTGCTCGTGAAGTTTTAGAGCTCTGCCTGTATGATAGAGAAGAACGGCAGGAGAGCATTCCCACCCCGACAGGATTCAGAGAATTGAATCTAAATGCTGGGGAATCAGTCCTGATGGTGGATGTGTGGATGGTGCCAGTGAGAGACCGGTTCGCTAACAAGGCCGTGAAGAAGACACTGACCATACCGAAGTGGCTCAATGATATCGCTGAGGAGAACAAAGTGAACTTCTCGCAATTGCTCACGAGTTCTCTAAAAGAATATCTGGGCGTGCCAAAGAGCTAGATTTGCACATGATGAAAGGGCCTTTCATGGGTCCTTTTTCAATTCACGACAAAATCAACTACAGCCAACAAAAATAAAACAAAAAACCGCTTGAAACCATTGGAATCAAGCGGTTTATATTTGGTCGGAGTGAGAGGATTTGAACCTCCGGCCCCTTGCTCCCGAAGCAAGTGCGCTACCGAACTGCGCTACACCCCGATGTACTGACGAAGGCAAGTATGTGGTCGGGGTGAGAGGATTCGAACCTCCGGCCCCATGGTCCCAAACCACGTGCGCTACCGGGCTGCGCTACACCCCGCCGATCAGTCATGCAATATAGTATACTGCATTGAACGGGAATTTGCAAACAGAGTTTACGCAGGATTTACAAACGCAGGAAGCGGAAGATATGCTATACTGTGAATAGAAAGCACAGTAATTTGTCGGTACATAAAGAAATCGATGTATAGATAAACGATGGTAGTCTATGTTATAATTATATTGTATTTTTTTATACTCTGCTTAGAATTGAGGGTCGTGCCGTGAAACCAATGTTACCCCAAACAAGAAAATACCTGAACAAATCAGGAAGAAACAGAAGATCTGCATCCGGTATTGTGATCGATGCAGTGAAGATGCAACTTACGGAGGGTAATTACTCCGTCGGGGATCGTATACCAAATGAGTTTGAGATTGCCGAGTCACTGGAAGTGAGCCGGGGTTCTGTACGTGAAGCGATGAAGATTCTGTCGGCAATGGGCGTTGTGGAAATCCGACGGGGAGACGGCACGTATATTTCGGATAAGATCGGCCCGTCTCTGATTGAGCAGATGATGCTGCAATTGGTAAAAAGAGACCGTGACTCCGATGAATTGGCGCAGATTCGCGAGATTATCGAAAGAGGCATTGTCCAATTGAGCATCCAAAATGCAACCGAAGAACAAATCCAGGCGCTGCGCGATGTATGGGAAAGACAGAAAAAAGAAGTTGAGGAAAAACGATTTGATCATAATCATCTGATTTCATCGGAATTGGCATTTCATGAAGCGATGGTGGATTGTACAAACAATGAACTCCTAAAATTGCTGTATATGTATATTCTGGAATTATTCCTTCCGGAGAGATATCAGTATAAGGATTGTGACTATGAAGAGCATATGCATATTGCCGTACGCGTGCACGCGCCGGTTATAGAAGCGATTGCAAACCGGGATCCCGAAGCAGGGGATGCCGCCATAAGAGAAACGACGTATCAGTGGGTCAGGTTGACAGATAAAAATGAATAAGGTTTCCATGAATGAATAAGTGGTTGGATTCGAATGAATCGGCCACTTTTTTTGGCTTTAAACGGCTTTTGTTCTTTTCTAATTATCTCTCAGATAAAGGAAGATAATTACTAAAAAGATTGCGAATACCGCCGCATTGTGGTAAAGTAGTTTTAAACATCGGACGTCTTATGAAGCAGGTGGAATCGCGGAGGATTTTTATTTCAGGTGCGTGAAATCGATATCAGTCAAACCGCACAAATAAGCATAGGCATGGATCCGGTTCATTTCGGGATCATGATGTGTTCGAACTTAGCTGTCGGACAGGTAACACCGCCCTTTGGCGTGAATCTGTTTGTGGCAGCCGGTGTAGCAAAAGCCAAGCTGGAAGTGATTATTCGGGAACTTGTTCCGCTCCTGGTCGCTTTGGTGGTCGCTGTATTGCTGATCACTTATATTGAACCGATCAGTATGTTTTTCGTGTATTTAGCCAGATAAAAAGGAGATGTTTTCATGAAGGTTGGGATCATTGGCTCAGGTTCAATGGGCAGTCTTTACGGAGGTGTATTGGCAGAAGATGGCCACGAGGTATGGTTTATTGATGTATTTAAAGAACACGTGGACGCAGTAAAAACAAATGGCCTGATTGTCAATAAAGACGGATCCAAACGGATTATTCAGAATATCCGGGCAACGACGCAAGCAGAAGAAGCGGGCGTTGTGGATCTTGCCATTATTTTTGTAAAGTCCACGATTACCGATATTGCGGTTGAACAGAACCTTGCTGTGTTTGGACCGGATACGATCGTTCTAACATTGCAAAACGGGATAGGCAATATTGAAAAGATCAGTCAATTTGTCAGTGAGAAGCAGATTATTGCCGGAACATCGGCCAATGGGGCAAACTTTGTACAACCCGGTGAGATCAATCACGCAGGATGGGGCGGTACCACAATCGGCGAGCTTGATGGCAGTCATTCGGAGCGGATTGAAAAGATTGCATCGATGCTGGGTACCGGTGAATTAGGCCCGATCAATATATCGGACAATGTAATGGGTCTGATATGGGACAAACTGTTGGTAAATGTGGGCATTAATCCGCTGACGGCTTTGATGCGATTGCGAAACGGGCAATTGCTGGAGCAGGATGAAACGCTGCATTTGATGGAACAAGTGGTTGAAGAGGGCGTCAAAGTCGCCGAAGCCAAAAACATTAAACTGGGCTTTGACGACAGCGTGGCTCACTGCAAATCGGTTGCGGATGCAACAGGAGCCAATATTTCGTCCATGTTGGCAGATGCATTAAACGGTAGAAAGACAGAAATTGACAATATCAATGGAGCGATTGTACGGGAAGGACACGCACTGGGAATACCGACACCGGTGAACGAAGTGATTACCCACTTGGTTAAGGGAATGGAACATTCCAAACTATAGTACAAAGCAAGCATACAAATACCAAACAAGAATATAAGGAGGAACAAAATGAGCGTACATGTTGCAGAACAATCCGGAGACAAAAAACAAAAAATGACCGTGCTGGACTTTAAAAAGTACAAGGAAGAAGGTCGTAAATTCACGTATGTCACCGCCTATGACTATACGATTGCGAGTATTGTGAACGAAAGCGATACGGAAGTCATTTTAGTGGGCGATTCTCTGGGTATGATTATGCTGGGTTATGACGGCACGACGGCGGTTACGATGGAAGATATGATTCATCATATCAAGCCGGTGGTAAAAGGTGCGCCGGATACCTTTATCGTGGGCGACCTGCCTTTCGGTTCTTATCATGAGAGCATTGAACAGGCTATTCATAATGCCGTTCGTTTGTATAAGGAAACCGGATGCGATTGTGTCAAACTGGAGGGCGGCGTAGAAATGGCCGATACGATCCGCGCGATTGTGAAAGCGGGCGTACCGGTGATGGGCCATATCGGGTTGACTCCGCAAACGGCCGGTTCCCTGGGCGGTTTTAAGGTGCAGGGCGGTACGCCGGAACGCGCAGCACAGCTGATTGAAGACGCCAAAACGCTGGAAGAAGCCGGTGTATTCTCCATGGTACTGGAATGCGTACCGAAGGGTGTTGCAAAAGCGTTGACGGCAGAGGTCAATGTTCCGGTTCTGGGAATCGGAGCCGGACCGTATGTGGACTGCCAGGTATTGGTGTTGCAGGATATGCTGGATATGTACAGTGATTTCAAACCCAAATTCGTCAAACACTTTGCACACATTCGTGGCGCCATGGTAGATGGACTCAATCAGTTCCATGAAGAGACACTCAACGGCGAATTCCCGTCGAAAGAATACTGCTTTAATGCAACGGTAGAAGGGTACGAGATAGACAAATAAAGAGAGGAGGGATTCTTTGGACACAATCCTTACGAATACCTTGGATCTGGCTTTTCTGAACGGAAAAGTGATAACGGTTGACCCGCAGGATTCGGTTTTGGAGGCGCTGGGCGTCGTCGGTAACCGGATTGCGATAACGGGCACGAATGCCGATGTGGAGGCTTTTATCGGCGAAAACACGAAGGTGATCGATTTGCAGGGCCGTACGCTGATGCCCGGCATAAACGATACGCATTTCCATCCCATTTTAGGCGGACTCTTAGGGGTGGAAGACACGGACGGTATGATCAAGACGACGCGGGAACACTGTCCGACGCTTGTGTCTATGCTGGATATGATTCGCGATGCGGTGAAAAAAAGAGAACCCGGCACCTGGATCTCCATGATGGGTTATGAACCGGAGCTTTTCACAGACGAACAGCGCCATCCTACGCTGGAAGAGCTGGATGCGATTGCGCCGGATCATCCGGTGCATTGCATGCATGGCGGCGGGCATATCTGCATGTACAATACAAAAGCGATGGCGTATCTCGGTATCACCGACCCATCGGATGCGGAAAAGTTCCCGGTGGATGAGGTGGAAGTCATTGACGGCAAGCTGACCGGACAGCTGCGGGGGCATACGCATTTTCTTTTGTGGGGAAAGGTGGACTACACCCCCGAACAGCAGGAAAAAGCGGCCATGAAGAGTTACGAAACCGCGATCCAAAACGGCATTACTTCCGTGGGCGATATGGGCGAATGCGGACCGGTTTCCTATCGGACGATGCAGCGTCTGACGCGGGAGAAAAAGTTTAAAATCCGGGTCAATATGGCGATTCACAGCATTTTCGGCAAGCCGTTTTCCAAAGAGGAAAACGATCATTGGATGGGGCTGGGCTTTACCACCGGTCTGGGCGATGCACATTTTCGGGTCGGACCCTGTAAGTTTATGATCGACGGCGGTTCCGGCGGGCCTTCCTGTGCGACAAGAGAACCCTACAGTCACGACCCGACCATGGTGCGTGAAAAAGGCTGGGGCCGACAGGAGACGATCGACTATATCAAAGCATTGGCCGACGCCGGCAATCAGGCCACAGCCCACGCCATCGGAGACGAAGCCGTAGAGTATATGGTGGAAGGCTACGAAGCTTTGTATGCGGAAGATCCGGAGAAAACGAAAGCCCGCAGACATCGGATTGAGCACTGCACCTTGGTGGATCAGGATCTGATCGACCGCATGGCGAAGATGAATATCTGTCCCAGTGTGAATGCGGGCATGGTGCAATATCTGGGTGCAAACGCAAACTATATGAAGTTTTACGGCGAGCGCAATCAGTATCTGGCGGCGCTGCGCAGTATGACGGACGCCGGGGTCATGTGTTCGATTCACAGTGACTATCCTTCCGGTCCGATGGGACTGCAGATGATAGACGGGGCGGTAAACCGGTTTGA
>JGI24712J26585_10002915_pt1 | contig 13761 bp, 9 predicted proteins | sample BioPla3DNA2_FD_26585 | JGI IMG/M metagenome (IMG submission 26585) | reverse complement strand
GCTAATAATCTTAAACCAGAGCAATATTTAAGATATGTATATGAGCAGATACAGCTTCAAAATAATTTGGAGCTAGAAAATCTATTACCCTGGTCTAAAATGATACCAGAAGAATGTAAAACCAAAACATCTGATTAAGATATAACTATTATACTTGTTCAGATGTTTTTATTATAGGCGTACTTCCTTTGACGCTTACAAAACTACTTGATATCAATCGTACAAGTATTTATTACAAAGGTACGCCTACATCCGATGAAGAACTGGCTTGTAAAGAGATTATTGATCATCTCCATACAGATAACCCAGCCTGGGGTGCAAGACAAATGTCCGCACAGCTAAAGGCCAGAGGATATCATGTAGGACGTCGAAAAGCACGACGTTACATGAACGAAATGGATATTTATCCAATCTATCCAAAAATGAACCTTTCCAAACGTATGCAACAGGCCAAGGTATGTCCTTATCTGCTCCGCAATGCCATCATAGATAAGCCAAATCAGGCTTGGTCTATTGACATTACATATATTCCGATCAAGCGAGGCTTTTTATATCTGACAGCCGTTATTGATTGGCACAGTCGTTGCATCGTTGGCTGGGAAGTAGATGATACGCTTGATACAAGAATGGTCATTAACGCATTAAAAAAGGCATTCAAGGTGGCAAAACCGCAAATACTGAATTCCGATCAGGGATGCCAGTTTACAAGTCAGAAGTATATTGATTTTGTAAAGGAAAACGGAATCCGGCAAAGCATGGATGGCAAAAGCCGCTGGGCAGACAACATTATGATTGAGCGTTGGTTCCGCAGCTTCAAGTACGAAGAAGCCTATCTGACACAATACAATAACATCAAAGAAGCCAGAGCCGCCATCGGACAGTATATCCACACTTACAACTTTGAACGGCGCCATTCTGCACTTGACTATCAGACACCGGCTGAATGCTACTATCCGGCAATGCTGTTGCCATATGTAGCTTAGCATAAATGGGACAGGGGAGAGTTCCACTACTTTTCCAGTATTCCCTGTAACTTATCAACCATATCAGTTCATTATAAAAATCTCAGATTTTTGTCTTGACAACTGAGCCACTATAATCCGGCACAATCGAATAGGTGGATATACCGAAAATAAAATGCGGTTAGCACCTACCACAATGTGCCGTCGGACAACCAGTATGACTTTTTCAGAAGCATCATCATTATTTTTTCCACATTTTATACAAAACTTTGTATTTGAAAGCATTTCCGCTCCACAATACTTACAATTCATAAGTTGACTCCTCTCGATTTATCCTATCATTCTTTTTCCCGGATCAATTTCAACTCTAGGAGTAATTGATTCCATTGATACATAAGTATCGTATAGTTTATCTACAATATCATTAGCAGTTCCAGATTCAATGTCTTGTTTACTACACATTCCCGATCTAACAAGGTTTAAAAAGACACCACAACAAATTGCTCTACTTTTCAACGGGTCTGTTTCGGACAAAACATAATTCTGTGGTGTTAATACTGTTTCTGCCGAAAAAACAGCATTTTCAAAAGCACGTCTTTGATGCTCATCTTCAATCTTTATCGCAACATTGTGATAATATGCAAAACACGGACTTTGCCCTTTCGTCATTCCATATTTTATCTCATAATGCTCCATCAAATATTGATCCATCATCTTATGTACATAAGGAATTTGAATATCTTGCCTTGTGAGATTCCAAACTTTTTCACTCAATTTGACAAGCGTCTTACTCTTTTTCAGATATGGCATTGCCCAATCCAATATCTTTACCATATGAGCTCCACCCATTATTATTTTTCCCGCTGTCGAACAAGAGGCTAACGCCAACCCACCAAGCTGTACTTTTTCTAGAATCGAACTATCAGAATCCTCTGTTGAAAACATTTTAGAAAGATTCCATGTTCCCAATCCCCATAAACCAACAAATGAAGACATCGCATGTATTATTTTATTTGCTTTATCATATCCACTTTCTAGTTTTTCAAACTTTTCTTTATAAAACTTGTCTATGGGCTCCAATACTGAATTCGCTTGCATACAAATCGGTGCCATCATCTGTATGGATTTATTCGTTACTGTATATCTACCATATGTATTTGCTGAAATATTATGTTCCTGTGTCGTTGCTTTAGAAGCTCTTCGAGAATACACCGATCTGCTTGTCGACAGGTGATTGTAATGTCTTTCAACCTCTTTATTTAGTTCCTCTTCTCCAACTTGTCCTACTATTTTTTCTACTACAATAACAAAAAGTTTTATATTTTCAGCACTGAAATTTTCCCCTCTAAAATCAATCTCTGTATTTTCATCATCTAAATCATTATCATTTTTTTCTATTCCTAAAATTCTGATTATCTCATCAGATGCCCACTTGCTGAATTTTTCAATTTTTTTACCATCAACTTCAGAGATATGTCCTTCTAAAATAGGAGTAAATAGTACATACGCACCATACAGAAGATTGACATCATTTGCCGTTCCATTAATACAACCTTCAGCTATATTTTTCTCCATATCTGCAACTCTGTCAAAAACAGTATACGTATGATGTGCATGACTTTTAAATGTCCAAGCCTCTTCACCATCAAAGAATTTATCATTATCCCGTTCTCTGGTCACAGCTATATATTCCCGCTTAACAAACTCTTCACGTTCATCCTGTGATGAAAATTTGTCTTTAAGAATTTCTCCAAAATCAGAATAGAACTTATGATATATTGGCATAATTTGCGCTATCATTTCATATGATAATTTCTTATTCTTACTACCAGTATCCGAACAAATCGTATCATAGAGCAGTTTCGTAACCTTCTTAAATTCGGAAAGAGATTTAGATTTATCAGACATTTTCATTGAAGAAGCTAATTCAGTCAAAGTACTTCCTACTTTTTTGTTCACCCTACCTACATTTATTCCATTTTCTTCTGCAATATCATGAAGTTGAGTTGAGATTCCGCTTACAAACTCGTGCAATTCAATAAAACTGTTTAGTGAAGCCTCAAAAAAAGCTTCTATATTAGTAGCTACTCCTTCAATTAATGGTCTTAATGTTCCATATATATCATTATCTAATTCTTCAGATAATACTTGCGACGCATACTCAGTCTTGAGATTCTGTATCTCAGTTTGAGCTGTACGACAAATATCCTCCAGTTGTTCTAAACCATCTTCACTTACAATCGGTCGTTCAGTTACAATTAAATCTGCTTTCTCAATTTTTAATATATCTTGCATCAAATCTTCCATTTGCTGTTCAATTTGTGCACATACTTCATCTGCCGCATCGCCTGCTCTATATGTTCTTAAACAGGATCTTAATGAACCCTCAGATTCCTGCCATGTTTGAAAGACACCTGTCTCTATATTATTTACTATTGTTTCCATATAGGCATCAATAATACCAGAGATCCGATGCTGAAGTTTATCATATTTTGACTGCTGCATAACCTCATTTAGAATATCCATAACTTTATTATTCAACGTCTGCACATCTTCAAGATATCTCTGATAAAATGAAATATATTGAGTTGTCGCATCTTCTCTCAAATTTATGTTCATTATTAAACCTCCATATTTATTATACTATCTTTAAACACTTGCTTTCCTACTGCTTTTGCACAGTACTCTATTCTTTCGTATAGAGCATCAAAATCATTTTTGTACGCATATTCAGATAAATATATGTTTATATTTTCTTCCTTTGATTCTCTAAATATTTTCATTAAATATGGTTGATCTGGCTCCCATATTCCCAATCCATATATATATATATTCTTTACTCTTGTCAAATCCATAGTTGTGAATAATTCACAAGATTCAATTACTTTTTCACTCTTTTTTCTCAGAATATTTAGTATATTTCCAAAAGCCGACAAATTATCTATACTAAACTTATTTACCAAATTGCTTCCGTTAGTTTCTTTTACAAAAGAATTTTTCCACTGTATAAATCTGTCTCTTTCAACAAACGGATTATACCCTTTTATCCACTCTATCCATTTCCCTTGATAGTATTTTCCCTCAATCAATTTATCAATCTCACCACATTGATTATTAATCCATTTTATATAATCCGAATAAAGTTCAGTTTCTCCGAATCCAACAATTAGCTCATCATCACTATTAGCTTTTCCATGACAGTAAATCACATTATCCACTCCATATAACTGTTCTAAAGTGGATGTATAATTAAATGTAGCAAATAGACACTTTTTTGAAGCTAGCGACTTTATTAGCAAATCTAATTTCTCTTTTGGTTTTTTTGAGTTTACTTCCTTACTAAAAGTATCTCTAACCCATTCTCCAAAATATCTCTTTATTCCACTTACCGCTACTGTAATAGTATCATACAAAGACGCTGTCACTTGTCTTACTATAAAATCTGACGTATCATCCAAATAATGCAATTCTCCGTCTACTCCCACTACCATTGAATTAATTATCTTTCCATCAGATATCTCTCCACCTTCGATATATTCGATAATTTCTTTAAATACTGTTTTGAAATTTAATGCATTTTCAAAAGCTCCCCACGTATCAGGATTTACATCTGTTTCAACTATCGCATACACAAACTCTACACATTCTTGTTCTGACATTCCATTGTTAATGATATTATCTATAATTTCAGAAAACTTCTTATTTTGAAATAATTCACATATTTCTATTGTTCGATTCAAATCTATTTTTTTATCCAAATATTTTTTAAAATTATCATACGATGAATATATTTGATGGTTTACATCAAAACCATTTCCTGTAATAAACACAGTATCTATCCATCTCTCATCACCAGTAGTTATTCTCTCAATAATATCACTAATCTTTGTTTCATTTTGCATCATCGAAGAAGGATTCCGAGATAGGTTATCCCCATTGTATCCATTTACTTCTGAAAGATTATGAAGTTGCGTTGAGATTCCGCTAACAAATTCATGCAATTCAACAAAACTATTTAATGACGCTTCAAAAAACGTCTCCATATTAGTAGCTACTCCTTCAATCAGTGGTCTTAATGTTCCATATATATCATTATCCAATTCTTTAGATAATACTTGCGATGTATACTCAGTCTTGAGATTCTGTATCTCAGTTTGAGCTGTACGACAAATATCCTCCAGTTGTTCTAAACCGTCCTCACTTACAACCGGGCGTTCAGTTACGATTAAATCTGCTTTCTCAATTTTTAATATATCTTGCATCAAATCTTCCATTTGCTGTTCAATCTGTGCACATACTTCATCTGCCGCATCGCCTGCTCTATATGTTCTTAAACAGGATCTTAATGAACCCTCAGATTCCTTCCATGTTGTAAACACACCTGTCTCAATATTATTTACTATTGTTTCCATATAGGCATCAATAATTCCGAAAATTCTCTGCTGAAGTTTATCATATTTTGATTGCTGCATAACCGCATTCAGAACATCCATTACCTTTTTATTCAAGGTCTGCACATCTTCGAGATATCTCTGATAGAATAACATATATTGAATTGTTTCCTCTTCTCGCAAGTTAATGTTCATAAATTCTTTTCTCCTTCTATCTACAAAATAACCCTCTCGATGCATATCACCGGGAGGGCTATTCCTTAAGAATTAAGTAATTGATCAATAAAATCAGGTGCTTGTATCTCCTCTAAGTTTGACTTATACATCTTAAATGGAATATCAAAGCCCTTACTTCTAATACCAAAATTTACGACTATAGAATCTAATGGCTGCTTCGTATACTTAATATTAAACATAGAATAGAACTTCTCAATATTACCAGTAACAAATGCATAATCAAATGCTTTCCTTATAGTTGTATCCTTTAACTCTGATGTAATGATACCTACCACCAATATATTCTGATTTATCGCATTTCGTATTACCTCAACCATCTGATTTGGAACTTTTTCTATTTCATCCAAACCATTAATCCAAAATACAACCTTTTTAAAGGAATCCACATCTTGCTTATCTAATCTACATGCACCAATATAAACTCTCAAAATATCGTTTGCTACTATTTCAAGTTTATTGTCAAGAACACCCTCTTCAAATGCCCATACAATTTCCTCATCAACCAAACTGTATTTTACTGATGGCGTAGTTGGTTTATTCTTTTTATATCCGATTGATGAATATGCTGAATCAAAAATACTGTTCGCAAATTGATTTATATTAACCAATACCTTCTCTTCAGCCAATTCTATATCATTTGGATTAATCAACATTTCATTTAATTCATCTTGCAAACTTGTCTTATCATCATTTAGCTTCAATAAATCATCTGAATAATGTCTTTTGTTCTCGCACTCTCTTTTGTATACATTTACCGACGAAGCAACAGATGCATATATTTCCTCAAGTATAGGAGACATACTAGTCTTTTCCGGATTTTTGCCATCATACTTATCAATAAAGAAAAGTATCGCTCTACGTAGAATTTTATTGCGTTTCACTGCTAGTGCATTTTGATTTATCTCGTTTTCAGTCTTAAATTCGTTTTTGCTTAGCGCATCAATTTTAGTGTCAATTATTTCTATGCTCTTCTTTGACGCTCCTATAATATCCAAGTTAACATTAAACGCAGCCACAACCTCACTATATGACTTAAGACTAACCAAATCTGCTTTTGTTTTATCTGCAGGTATAAGAACTATTTCACTTGAACATTTTTCTAAATATCGTATAATAGGCGAAACTATTTTCTTCTTGGAGTCTTTACTAATTTCAGAAATCTTGATATCTATATCTGCAATTTGTGACTCAATAGAACTTTTCTTTGTCTTATATGACTTATATTTCTCTACTTTTTCTGCATCAAGTAATATAGACAGCAATGCTCTTTCATCTTCCTTGAAATTTTTCATTCCATCTATCGATGTATCCATATATTTTGATGCCAACACTCGCAAATAATAGATTAATTCAAGGCATTCTACAGCCTTATCTATGTCACACGAATAGTATTTCTGGCTTGGATAGTTTTCTACTGCCTTGTCAATATGATATCTTTCAAGAACCAGATTGTTGATTTCCATTCCAAAATGATATGTTTCTTCGTCAGTTCTGAACAAATTTTCCGCTAAAAGTTTTCTTACTCGAGCAGCATTATCCGGTTCTGGGCAGGCAATCATAATCCCTTTATTTCTGCCTCTTTCTATGTAAAACGAAACTTTATCATTTGGTTTCGGCGAATACAAAACAGTCTTGCCTAAAACAACAGCATCAAATAATGCTGCATTTTTAGCCACAGAAGCATTCTTCTTTTCTCTGATTGAATCTAAATCCTTATTATATGAGATTTCTGTCTCTTGCAATTCTTCTCGATAGAACTTTTGTGATGCTGTCTTATACCTTAAGTCAAATAGCTTCGCTGCTTTTTTGATTTCATCCAAGAAACAATAAAACGCAGTTTTACTTTCGTCATCATCATCATCTTTTTTATCTGTTTCAATAAATGGGACTCTATATTTCCTGTTCTTAAGTTCATCACCTGAATCAGTATTGACAAGCACATAACCTCTTTCAAGATTCACTGCCTGACTGTTTCCTAAAATATCTGTTGATATCTGTTGATTACATGGAAGCGCCATTCTAATCTTGAAATTTGCCAGGGTATTTCCTCTTAGCGTTCCTGACATTTCCTGTGATGCAAAAATCAAATGAAAACCTGTTGCTCGTCCCAATTTTGTTATTGAATTAAGCATTGTCTGAATTTCTTCTTTTTCACGATTTGTTGCTTCCGTAAATAATTGTTGAAATTCATCAACTATCAGCAATACTCGCGGCAACACAAGATTATATTTGTTCCGAAATTCCTGTATCTTTGTAACACCCAGTCTTGCAAAAAACTCTTGTCTAGCATTCATACAATCCACAAGATACTGAATCAACGATGTGACATATCTTATTTCACTTGTGGCTGCACAAGCATTAATATGTGGCGTATATGGAGTGTTGTCATTCATAGCATCAGAATTATTCATATAGCGACTTAATTCAACTTTCTTAAAATCTGCAAGATATAAATTAAGTTCCCACGGCGAGTATTCTGTAATGAGACTCAATATTAACGCATTAATAAACACTGACTTGCCCGATCCCGTTCTACCCGCAATCAAACCGTGTACATTATCATCACACATTCGGATTGGATCAAATTTATCCCGGTCATCGTTCAAATTTCCCGGTCGCAGATTGATTCCAGTAAGTGTCTTATTCATCCACATTCTTTCACCATATGTAGATGAACCTTTCAATTCTGGGATTTTATCTAGTTTAATTTTCTGAAATGATGTAATTTTATTCAAAAATAGTTTGTTAGCTTCTGTGGTATTATCACTAACATCATCAAATTCTTTTATAAATTCTAATGGTTCTGGACATATTGTAATTTCTTCAGTTCCATCAAACAAATAAACATCTGATTGACGCTTTTTTTTGTCAAAAGTAATACCAAATTCTTCCGCCATATATTTGGTACTTAAAATGCCAGTATCATTAAAATTTCTTATTAAATTACTTTCATACTCAACTAAATCAAGTTTATCACCGAAACCGGATGTATTTGATTCACTATTAGCATCCAAAAATCCCATATAAACACCACCTTAAATATCATCAAACATCTTTAATGCTTCCGCTATATCAGCAGCTGATGCCGATGTCTGCGTCGCTGTTTCAGATGCTTCATCGTTGTTTTGATCCTGCTGTTGTTTTAAATTATCACTATCTTCTTTTGCTTCATCAATTTTTGTACAAAACTGTTCAAAAGCATTTTTCATTGGTTCCGTAATAGCTTTGACAGCAGGAATAATTACATTGTAAGTTGGATCATCACTTCCCTGCTCTGCAATCTGATTAACCACTTCTTCCCCTGTCGACTCAACATCTTGGAAGAATCTTGTATATATTTCTTTCAGTTCATCGAAATCCTCACCCTTAATCTTTGGCCTACTTGTATCTAACTGAAGCCCTTCTCCCATAGGATGTGATGACCAAAATCCATCAAATATATCTCTGATACTCTGTTCAATTTGTCTTGCAGTCTCCATAGCGGCATCACCTGCTTGGCTATTCTCTGACGCTGCTGAAAAACTACCAGCACCATCTCTCCATTCTTCAAACGCCTGATCAGCCACAGAATATATTTCATCATTAAATAAAGCAACTGTATCATTTACAACATTTACCATTGGCTCAAACTGTGTCTGTCCACACAATTCTTCTAATTCCTGCTCCATAGAGTTCAATTTTTGTGTCAAATCATCACACAATGATTGATATCTCTGTAATAAATCCTGTTCAATTTCCTCTGATAAGTCAATATGAATATTCTCTGCCATGTCTTTTTCTCCTTTTTCTTTATAAACTAAATTGCTATGCTATATGTATTGCCATTATAAATGACAATTGAATCATTGGCCAAACTCTTAATCTCTTTATAAATAGATTCTTTTTCCTGTATTCCGCCTTCCCATGTATCCTTTTCACATATAAATACAGGAAGAAAACCATATTTATCACATTCCGGAATCAGCATTCTAATATCATCATCCAATTTGCTCTTTCTTTCATTTGGCTTATAGATTATATAAAGAATATTATATGTTTCAGGTCTTTCTTGAGATGCAAACTTACTTTCGTTTAGTGCATCCATTGTAGTGCCTCTTTCGGCCAGTCTTTCTCTTTGTGTTGCAAAACTCTTTATTCTTCCCTTCAATTCATCCAGTTTCCCCGCAACATCAATAATATTAAATGCATTCTTCACATTTGTGCTCTTGAGGTCATTTGTACATGCCATTTCATCCACAACAAATTGTGCGTATGTTTCTTTACTATTCATTCGGTAAACTGAATACATCAAATCAAACATTATATCATGAATAATCATATTAATCTGATCAACTTTACCATCTTCCACTTCACTTATATCATAATTCACAACAAGAGCCTTCTTATTATGATTAATTCTATAAATTTTCTTATGACCGAACTCATCACATTCGCCGTTTTCAGGAATAATATAAAGCACATCACTCAATTTGCCCTGTGTATACTGCATAGGAGGAATCCACTTGTCATTTTGAAGGTGTTTCTCGAACACACTATACTCAGATTCAAAAGCTTCTAAAAAGAGGTTGTTATTGTCAATTTCCACTTTCAATTCCCTAATGCGAGCGTCCATTCCCTCAACTCGCACAGTTAAAGATTTTATCTCGTCTTGAATTTCTTCCTTTTCGCTTACAAATGTCGATTCTCCATCTGCAGCATCTGTCCGAATCTTGTTAATAGCACCCTCTTTCTCTCTCTCAATTTGAGCTCTTTTATTCTCAAATTCTCTTGAAATGAGTTTTAGATTTCTTTCATAATCTGACTTGATATCAGCATTCTTTGCATCATGTATACTTTGCGCCTCTGTCCTACCATAATGAACATCATATATTTTTTCTCCCATTGATTTCATCTTTGCTAATTCACGAGCCTGGGTAACCTCTGTAGAATGAGATGAAATACTTGGGAAGGATTGATAATCTGAAGCCAATGAAACATATTTACATATAAGTCCAAACTCTTTTTTTGTCTTCACAATTGTCAATATAGCTAAAACTACTCCCAATGCTAAAATAGTAATTCCAGCTAATCCGAATGACTTCTTCAATATTACGTCAAATATAATAATAAATAATAGACCAAATGCAGCTACTGTTCCGCCAACAATTGTCAATAATCCATTATTCTTTGCAAAAAGCGTCAATTGATCAGAAAACTGTGTTGCCTCCGCTAATTCTTTTTGAAGTTCATCAAAAGATTTCGAAGCTAGTCCTGCTCGCTGATTCTCATGTTCCTTTTGATATGCATCAGACATTTTCCCCTTCTTAATTATTGACAACATTTCCATCCATGTATTAACTCTGCCTTGCAATGCAATAAAAGGGGCATTTGTCTCATCAAGCACATCAGAAAAACAAGTATCACCACTCATTACAAACTCTATTATTTTCTGATCAATATCATTATTGTTTTTTTCCTGTGCCTGTCTTTGTGAAGATATATCCGAATTCAGCTTATTGACCTTACTATTTTTAGCATTCTCTCTCTGTTCTAGCTTGGACTGCAATTCAGCAATTTGACTATCTCGATCTTGTAAAATCCCTTCATATGTTTTAACTGGTCCCGACAATTCACGATCTCGATTCTGTATTACTGAATTTAGCTGATTTTCCGCCTTTTCAATGATTTTAGCATGTTTGCTTTGAGCTATTTCTATTTTCTGGTCAATACCAGATATCTTTTTATTTGCCCGGTTATTTACTTTCTGAATCTGATCATTTATTGCATTAAGTCTCGAAACCCTACTATTTTCCATTCTAGTCGTAGGCTTATTCTGAAGCTTAGCCATTCTTATCTGTTCTCTAAATTGCTTGTCCGTCTGCTTGTAATCTCGCTGATATCCCTCTATTTCATTATTAGCCAATTGGATTTCTCTATTTCGTTCATTCTGAAGTTGACCAATTTCTTCATCTCTATCAGCGACTTTTTCAGACACAATTCCTTGACATTTCCTTATGTCAGGTTGATATTTCTTTTTAATCTCTTCTATTATTTTTTTATACTTAACAAGATCTGGCTCATACTTAGAATATATCCCATCTTGTTTACTTTTTAAATCTCCCACAACATTTTGACAATCTAATTGTTCCTGTGTAATTGCATCCTGACATTCATTAATTTTTTCATTAGATTCCAAGATGAATTGCCTGCGGGATATTTCAAATTCTAATGCTTTCTTTTCTATATCAGTTAATTCTCTGTTTGCATCCTCATTTTCACCTAGCAATTGCGCCAAACGCATTCTTAACCATTCATCATTTTCTTTTAATGCACGATCCTTTTGTCCAAGCAAATCTTCCTTTTGCGTTTCAAATTTCCTTGTTTCCTTATCCACTTTCTTCTGAGCATCATCTATCACTGATTGAACCAGAGCCTCAGTATCACCTTCCACATACTCACCCATAGCGGATAACTTGTCTTTAAGAGCATTAAGTTCGACTGTTTTGGACCGTAACTCACTTTGCTTAGTAGCAAGTTCACTTTCCAACACCTCATTTGCCGCCTTTTTCTTTCCAAAAGTTTCGGAATCCACACTATACTTTTCTAATGCAATCGCCGGATTATCCAAATGCCATCCTAAGTCCATTTTCTATCTCCTCCTCGATGTTATCTATCACATGTATCGCATCTTCCATCGACACTTCTAATTCGTCTCCCACATTTAGGACAAAACACTACATTTTCTTTAATAGATGAATTATTTATTACTATATTTTCTGTATTATTAGTTTTATTATTTATGTTCTGAAAAGAAAGACCTGAATAGTTCTTATGAATAGCAAAGCTGATTGCAAAAAGAATAACTGCCCCCACTATTCCTATTAAAATAGAACCATCTGCGATAGCACCGACAATTACAAAACCCAAAAAGGCCCAAACCAAACTAAATAAGATTGCTGCAATCCATGCCAAAGATTTGAATGTGCCAACTAAAATAGGAAAAACAAATCCAACAACAAATGCAACTACCAAAGAAAGATATGGTGAAGCATTTTTCACCATCGTCAATACAAAGAATACAACAAACGCCAAGATAACAGATTCTATTGAAATCAGTTTTCCACCTCGCATTTTCACGAAACTATTCCTAGTGTTTTCCCATTTTCCCATTATATATTTCTCCTTTTGATATTATTTATATGTTCTAAGTTTCTTCAAGCTTTGCACCCAATTTAATAGTGTCAGATATCAGGGAAAATCTTTCATCCCTCATAATGTCACCAAAACAATCTGGTCTATTTACTAGTACAACCAACAAGATAGCGAGTAAAGTGTTCCATGTTAACGCCACATTACCACGTTCTATTGACGATATAGATTGTCTACTCAATCCAACTTTTCTTCCCATTTCACTTTGAGAAACTCCTAATATTTTTCTTATAGTTGGAAGTTGTTCTGCGAACTCAATCAATAGTTCTTCTTTGTTATACTTTTCTATCTTTTTTTGCATCTATTCACCTATTCACCCTTACAAACCCAAGCGCTACATATTAACCCAATGCATACTTCACACTAACCACAAAACATTACAAATATTATATCAAATGACAAACTGCTTGTCAATTATCTTGTTGCATTTTTCTTTGTTATTATGATTCACCTCAATTGAAAAGGTAAATTCCATACCCATAGTAGGGGCATATAGAAGTAACTTTTTCAAAGTAATAAGTAGAGCTTAGTTTTGCAAAAACTAATATCAGTTCTATCCTTAGCTATCTTAAATACTTCTTATATAAAACAGAAGGAAGTGTCAATGGCTTTGCATCTTTAGCTGTGCTTGCACCATTGACAATGGCATCTATTTTATATATGCTTTTGCCAGATAGACAAAGAATAAGGCAGTGGAATTTACTTTTGCAAAACAAACAGATTTATTTCACTGGCAGCTTACTATGTCCAAAAAGCCTTGATTTTGTGTGTTTCTTTATAGAAAGTACATATTTTTGTTGAAAACAAACTTATGTTCTCAGATGTTACTTTTGAGTCCTTATAACGTGGAACTTACTTTTTCAAAGTGGAAGTTACCTTTTCAATTGACCTTATTATGATTCATTTATGATAATGTCCTAGTGTACCACAAATGATTATGTCCCATATAGAATTTTATTGTATAATAGAACCTCATGACTAAG
>JGI24712J26585_10002907_pt1 | contig 13770 bp, 12 predicted proteins | sample BioPla3DNA2_FD_26585 | JGI IMG/M metagenome (IMG submission 26585) | reverse complement strand
CGAGCAGGCTGTTGAAAGAGCCGGTACCAAAGCAGGAAACAAAGGCTGGAATGCTGCTCTGGGGGCAATAGAGATGGTTGATCTGTTTCCAAAGCTGTAAATGTACTATTTTCGATTGCTCATCGTAATACCCTTTTTCTGAACTGAACCGTATAGTGGACAGCTAATATGAGTGATTTGAAAAATGAGAGCCCCTTTAAAAGCAGGCATAAAGCCCGGGAACTTGCTTTACAGACTTTGTATGCCTGTGAGGTAGGCAAAACAGAAGAATGGATGAGCATGCTCGACCGTATTGCTGAAACCGGGGCCTTGTCTCATGAGGTCAGAAAATACGCTTCTGACCTGGTGAGGGAAGTTTACAATTCTTCAGAACATATTGATAAGCTGATTCGTGAAAAAACAGCCAACTGGGAACTTAAAAGGATGGCGGCCATTGACCGTAATATCCTCCGGCTCGCCGTAGCCGAAATGAGCTGTTTTACCAATGTACCAGTCAAAGTTGTAATCGATGAGGCAGTAGAGCTTGCAAAAGAGTTCGGAACTGAGGATTCCGGCAAATTTGTAAACGGAATAATAGATTCTATTCATAAAACGATGAAAAAACAATCCGATTCACTACGAAAGGATGGTCCGCAGAATGGAACAGACCCACTCCAGGCTTAATCGCATCTTTGCCCTCCTGGTATTTTCTATTGCTTTTGTCCTTTTCATCCTGACAGTCGCTCCTACAGTAGCATTCTGGGATTGTGGCGAGTATATTGCCGCAGGACACTCACTCGGTATCCCGCATCCTCCAGGCAACCCGCTTTTCATGATGATGCTCAGGGTGGCCAGTATGGTTTTCTCTTTCTTCAGTGATATCGGGTACAGGATGAATTTTCTGGTGGTTTTGACCAGTGCTGCTACCGCCATGTTCATCTATCTGATCACTGTCAGAGTCGCTATCGGGATGATAGGTATGCCTGACACCAGATGGAAACAGTTGATTATCTACACAGGCGGCATTGTCGGTGGACTGTTTGCTGTGACCGGAACTACTTTCTGGTTCAGTGCGGTAGAGGCCTCTGAAGCTAACCCATCGATGCTTTTTGTGGCAATCACGACCTGGCTGGCTCTGGTCTGGGCTCAGAGTAAAGATCCCGGAAGAGACAAATATCTGGTACTGCTTACTTATGTCAGTTTCCTTGGTATAGGGGTACACATGTACTCCATGATCGTACTTCCGCCAATATTCCTCTTTATTATTCTGTGGGATAAAGAAAAGCGTAAAGATTGGCGTGTGTGGGTGACTGCAATATTAATCGGAATCGTTATAAAAGATATGCCTCTTTTTATCTGGGTTGGAAGTGCAACAGCACTTGGTACTCTCATAATGTCTCTTCTTGAGGGTCCCAATCAGAAAAAATGGCGGTTCTGCTTCTGGGTCGCTCTTTTTGCCGTAGTGGGCTTCTCTTCCCATCTCTACATCCCGATCAGGTCATCACTCGACCCAATGATTAACGAGAACCATCCCGAAACATGGACCTCCTTTAAAGAGTATCTGGAAAGAAAACAGTATGGCTCTGAAGACATGTTTACCCGCATGTTCTGGCGCAGAGGCACATGGGCTCATCAGTTCGGGATCGAAGGCCACATGGGGTATGGAGGTTTTCATCTGACCCAGTTTTTCCAGCTTGGTCCTAATGATACCGAGAGAAGTTATTTCGAAGATGGATTTATGGTAGGCACCGGAAAACTGCTGGTCTATCTCCTGCCTACGTTTTTCATGTTTTTTGGGATGTACTACTTGTATAAGAGGAATCGGAATATTGGAATTTTCCTGATAACTCTCTTCCTGATTTCATCGGTGATGATGGTCCTATACATGAATTTCGCGGATGGGACACGGCCGGAACATAGAGATTACCTCTACTGGCTTAAAACCGGTAAACAGGGACCTATGCCTACTGTGCACAGGGAGGTCAGGGTCCGTGATTACTTTTTTGCCTCAGCATTTATGTATTTGGGAATGTGGATGGGAATAGCGGCAACCGCTGCAATGCATTATCTGTTTTCAAACAAAAACAGAATGCTTCGTACGACAGTTGCTCCTGCTGCCGCTGTGCTTTTCATGGTCTCTCCGGCGCTGCCTATAACTCAGAATTTTTATGACAGTTCCCGCAAAGGAGACTGGGTTCCCTATGATTATGCTTACAACCTGCTTATGTCCTGTGAAAAGGACGGGGTAATCTTTACTAACGGGGACAACGACACCTTTCCTCTCTGGGCTCTGCAGGAAGCTTACGGGGTTCGTAAAGATGTCCGTATAGTCAATTTGAGTCTGCTTAACACCAAATGGTACATCAAGCAGCTTAAAAAGCAGGAACCCAAAGTGCCTATTTCATTTTCCGACGAGCAGATCGATGGTTTGAACCACTCGCTGAATCCGATCACAGAACCTACCCGGTACACAATGCCCAGTTCAGGAATAACTGTAACTCTTCCTTCACGTAATGAACTTCAGGCTCTGCGGGTGCAGGATCAGATGGTAGTGAACATTGTTGATGCCAACAAGTGGCGTAAACCCATCTATTTTGCGGTCACAGTTTCCGATGATAACCTTATGGGACTCGGCCCATATCTCAAGATGCAGGGACTGGCGTATCGGGTTATGCCTCAGGTTGTTCCGGAAAGAGATAAGCTCGATATTCCGCGCACTGTCCACCTGCTCGATAGCGTTTACCAGTTCAGGGGACTTGGAGATGGTTCCGCCCGTCTTAACGACACTTCCGAAAAACTCCTCTCCAACTACGCTGCAGCTTACATCCAGATTGCACTGGCGCTGAGGAGACCTCTGGTGGAAATGAAGGAGCAGATCGCACTGCTTGAAAAAGCCTCTGCCGGTGGTTCACAGGATTCAGTCGATATCCTTTCTGAAAAGAAAAAACAGTATCAGGATACGCTAGATCTTGCTGTCGGTAAACTTGACCAGTGTGTCAGGATAATGCCCTGGGACTGGAGACCAAGAGTACTCAGGCATGAGATACTCATGAATCACGACCGTGTCGAGGAAGCAGAAAAGAAGATGCGTGAGGCAATCGCTCTGGATCCCAATAACGTGGAATATCAGAAACTTCTTGCCCAGGCTCTGGAACAGGGTGGAAAAAAGCTGGAAGCAAACGCGATTCTTAAGAAACTGCTTTCCGATGACTCTGATCCCTGGTATGTGCATGCATCTATAGCTCGAAATTATGAGGAGCTTGGACTGCTCGACAGTGCAAAGGCGATCATGCAGCAGTTTGCCAATACCCATCCGGGAGACCGCAGAGCAGCTTCCTATATTCAGCGCTTGGATGAGATGAAGAAGAGTGCGGATACTGCGATGAAAAAAGATACGGGTAAGGCTGAGGAATCTAAATCGTAAAGCTGATCCGATTATCAGGTAGACAGAATAAAAGGTGTGGTCCTGAGAAGGGTCACACCTTTTTTTGTTCTTGTTCTGGAATTAACAGGTGAGTTGGAGCGAAATGTTCAAAATTAACATTGCCTCACCTCCACGTCGTTCCTGCGAAATCAGGAACCCTTTTCTTGACTTTCTGGATGCCTGTTTTCACAGGCATGATGCCTCTGGGTGACAATCGTTCCTCACAAGCACACCCTTATCTCCACGGTCATTCCTGTGAAACAGGAATCCCTCTATCTCCCAGTCGCCCTTATATATTCCGAAATCCTTTCCGACTCAGACCATCCATAGTTCAGAATCTTTATCTCGTCAATCAGCCCGGAATAGTAATCAGATTCCGTTCTGCCTCTGCCGATAAAAAGGGGAGAAGTGGAGGAAACGCTGCCTGTATATTCATAAGAGTGCACAAGATGATTGTCAAGGTAAAGCGATATTATCGAGTTTACTCTTGAAAAAACGACATGATGCCATGTGCTGTCGAATATGCGCAGGGTTGTATCGGCACTGGTGATAGTTGTTTTGTTACCAGCCAGGCCAATAATTCTGTTGCGGTATAATACTATCGAAAACCCCTTTCCCTCTTCACCCTTGCGTACTATGGTCCTGCTTCCTGATCCGGAAAAATAATCCGGTTTGATCCAGATTGAGATTGTAAAATCCCCTGTTCCAAAGTCTAAGCTGCTGTCATCCGGAACCATCATAAAACTGGTGATTCCATCAAATCGCAAGGCTGCGCTGCTGTCTAATCCACCGGCACTATCCCATACACAATTGGATATCGCACCATGAATGCGGTTAGAAACCAGGTTGGCAGCCTGCCTGCCCTCACCTTCATTAAGATTCCAGTGCCCGACAAGTGCCTCATTGGCTGTAATCGGATTGTTTCCATTTTCGCCAGGCAGAACATTATAGGGATCAAAGGGACCAAGACAGGAGCAGAAAAACAGAATAAGGGTACTGAAAGATAAAAACACAGATTTTCTGATCATATTTCTCCAATTGCCGGATTCTTCTGAATGTGGGTTTGAGAGAAAAATAATGAGTGTTGAAGGTACTTTTCCATAGATTTGTATTGTAAAGAGTTTTGAATTTTCCTGCGGACTGGACGTATTTTATTTAAATTCTGTCTTTTTTTGTGGTTTTCGGACATCTCAGGTTGGTTTACGGAGAAAAAGTGCAAAGGTTCAGGAAATCTCTCTTCACACTGGCTAAACTCGCTGTTACCTTTGCCGTAATATTCCTTTTGATAGGAAAACTGGGATGGAACGACATCATAAATACCATAAAGCAGGCTAAACCGCTGTGGCTGCTTAGCAGCTTTCTTGTTTTTCTGCTCAGCGGCCTGCTGGGAGTGATTCAGTGGAGAGTGCTCCTTAAAAATCGCGGAATACCACTGACCTTTGGAAGATCTTTCAAACTGTACTTTGTAGGGATGTTTTTCAATAATTTCATGACTGGAGGAATTTTCGGGGATGCTGTGAAAGTTCTCTCTATCAAGTCACGCGACGGCAAGGGGATGGCTGGATTTGCCGCTACTTTTCTTGACAGGTTTGCCGGTCTGTGGGCTATGAGCGGACTGGCGATTATCGGAAGTATAATCCTTCTTGCACGTGGCTCGATCAGCAACGGCAAGATAGGGACAGCGGTGCTGTCTCTGGTGGCGACATTCCTGCTTTTTGCGGGTATCATGGTTTTTCTGGTCAATCAACCGCTCCAGAATCTCTTTTTCAAAATATCAGATTCCCTCAAAATCTCCCGCAGGTTTAAAATCTCTCAGATTGTTTCTGAAATGTTAATCGAGGCTCATGATATCCATGTGATCGGTAAAGTGGCCCTGCTCTCGTTGATTATTCAACTTCTCAGAGTGGGTGTTCACATCCTGGTTGCGGGATCTCTTAGTATGCTCTCGGTTTCCAATTTTCAGTACTTTTTCATATTCGTACCGATTATTGCCATGCTGATGACAATTCCACTTCCTTTTGGAATCAGGGAAGCAGCAGGGGGAGCGCTTTTCACTCTCGCAGGTTTTCCAATGGATGCAGCTTTTGTGATGGGTTTCCTGGCCTCCATTGTCGGCCTTCTCGCCAGCATGGTTGGAGGAATATTCTTTGTAACAGAAAAAATCGTTATTCGGGGAAACAGGAATGAAGAAGATCTCGATTGTAATACCGTTATGCAATGAGGAAGAAAGTCTCTCTCCTTTGATGAACCAGATTCACGAGGTGATGGGTTCTCTGGAGTGTGAGTACGAGGTACTCTTTGTTGATGATGGCAGCACGGATGGATCTTTTGGGGTGCTTCAACAACTCAGGAACCAGTTTGGTAACATTATACGCATCTATCGGCTCAGTAATAACTGCGGTAAGTCTGCTGCCTTAAGCCTGGGAATAAAGGAGGCATCCGGAGAGATTATTATCACAATGGATGCAGATCTGCAGGATGATCCTGTCGCAATTCCGGAGATGCTGAAGAAAATCGATGAGGGGTGGGATGTGGTAAATGGGTGGAAAAAGAAGCGTTATGATCCCATTACTTTTACCCTGCCTTCTAAAATATGGAATTTCGCTACATCGATTCTCTCCGGAGTCAAACTGCATGACTTCAATTGCGGTTTCAAGGCTTACAGGGCGGAGGCTGCCAAATCACTTGATATTTATGGCGACCGGCATAGATACCTGCCTGCATTGGCTTTCTGGGATGGTTTCAGGGTCACAGAGATCCCCGTACCTCATCATGCCCGTAAATATGGAAAATCAAAATATGGTTTCGGCAAGTTTTTTAATGGGCTGATGGACATGATGACTCTGCTTTTTCTGCGCCGTTACCTTAAAAGTCCGCTCCATTTTTTCGGATTGATTGGCTTTGTTCTTATCATGATTGGCGGTACAGTGCTGGGGTATTTCGGAATTGAATGGGCCATTTCCGGAGCGATGAGGGTCAGACCTTTGATGGTATTATCGCTTGGGGCAATAATTGTGGGCATTCAATTTCTCTCCTTCGGGTTTCTCGCCGAAATGCTGATCAATATGGCTCCAAAAAAACTCTATACTATACGGGAAAAAATTGAGTAATGAAGGTTTTGTGTATCTGCCCGATTGGAATAGGTAACTACCTGCTGTTCTATCCTGCATGCAAATTGATTAACACTCTTATGCCCGGAGTCGAATTGCATCTGCTGGCTTTGCGTAATTCGATTCACGATCTGGCGGCCAATGATCCGATCTGGAAAAAAATCCATTGCTTGGATCCTACAAAAGTTCGGAGCGCCGAAAAGAGAATTTCTTTCATAAGACAAATAAAATCAGAGTGTTATGATGCCAGTTTGAGCTTCTTTCCATCCAATAACTGGCAATACAACCTTCTTCCTTTTTTATGTGGAATTAAAGAGCGATTCGCGTTTCGCTATCCGCTCAAACATCTCTCCAGTCTTTCATTTCTGAATAACAGAAAAATCCTTATCGATAGCAACCTTCATGATCTGCACCAGAATGTCAATCTATCCGCCCTGTTCCTGGAACGTGACCTGCATGAACAGGAATTGTCTTTCCCGAAGCTTTTTTCTCCTGAGGATGAAGCCAGGGCCGGGGAGATGCTAAAAACTGCACTGCCCCGACGTATCGCGATTCACCCGGGGTCCAGTGCGGAACACGGAATGGACATTAAGCGATGGGATCCGAAACGATTCGGTTTACTGGCGGATAAGATCTGCGGAAAACTGGGAGCCGAGGCACTAATTTTTGGCGGGCCTGATGAAAGTAATCTGAAGATGCAGGTTGCCTCTGTTATGAAAGAAAAGCATAGAATCATTGAGCCTGTCGATATAGGACTGACGGCTGCACATATAAAACAATGCAATCTCTGTCTTTGTAATGATTCCGGTTTGATGCATATCGCGGCCTGTATGGAGATTCCTGTTGCTGCAGTTTTTGGTCCTACCGATGAAAAGCGCAATGGCCCGGTAGGAAAAAGGAACCTCATTATACGTAAGGAGATGCCTCATTTCCCGCTCTGGAATGCAAGAAATGTCGGGGTTCGTTCAGTGCCAAAAGGAATCGACCCTCAGGCCTCACTCAAGGCGCTTACAGTCGATGATGCCTGGGTAGTGGTTGAGCCCTGGTTAAATAGTATTTTTATGCGAACAGATTAAATATTTAACCGTGTTAAGCGGTATTCTTTTATATTATATTGGATTCGGAACTGATCTCTAATCCGATATTATTTGTCCATAATTTTCGGCACGGAAATTGGATTATTCAACTATGAACGCGCACTATTCGGCAGAAAACTTTCAAGGACAAAATCATGAACCAATTCAATCTGCTTGTATCCCACAGATTCAAAGAGCAACAGGAAGCACATGATGAAATAGTTGAACTTCTGAATAAACTGGGTGACACCCAGCCTCAGGTAGTTGACACTTCTGTAAAGGGCATTATCGGAGTTAAAACATCTCTCGATGCGCGAAATGTCACAGCGCAGCTAAGAAGTTTATTCAGGGAAAATCACGACAACATCAAATTCGCCATTAAATGGGTCCCGGTTGACAACTGGTGCGACTCAAACATCGATATAATGGTAGAAACCGTGCAGAAAGTGAAAGATCAGATAGGCCCGGATGAAACATGGGCAATGGATATCGAAAAAAGAAAATATCCAAATTTCAGAACCTACGACATCCTTACCCGTCTGGCTGAAAATATCAAATCCAGAGTCGATCTCAAGAAGCCACAGAAGATCCTCAGAGTAGATATTATGGGACCGGAAGCCGGAATATCGGTACTAAAGCCGGAAGATATTTTTTCTGTTTCCAGGGGATAATTTCTACCGGGATGGATCCTTCACGGTTCCATCCCCTTTTAAATCTCTGCGGTTGTATCTGTAAGAACCCGTGATCATCATCTGTCATCTCGACAGGTCTTCGATCGCACACGTAAACTCGTCATATTTCATTTTTTGACGAATCTTCGATAAGTACACGTATTTATTGTTTGTCATTTTGACGAGTTTCATCGAGGAGAAATCTTTTTTTGTGGAGCCGACAAGCAACGTAACTCTTCCGAAATCATTATTCTCAACGAGAATTGGCTTCAAGTACCGCCAGATACTTCTCAACCGAGACTTGCACCTGATCCATTGATTTACTCTCGATCTCCTTCTTTATTGATTCCAGCGCATTTACCCTTACCGAGAGTGTGCGGATTCCAGTGCCTATCAATAGTGATGCTATCGCAGGGTCAGATGCGGCTTCACCGCAGACTGAGACATCTTTGTTGTACTTATGAGCAGCTTTCACAACTTCTTTAATCATTTTAAGCAGTACCGGCCAGGAAGCGCGCCTGAACTCCTCAAGCCTTCTGTCCTCTCTGTCTGCAGCAAATGTAAATTGAACAAGATCATTTGTCCCGATACTCAGAAAATCCACTTTTCCCATAAACATGGGAATAGACCACGCCACAGATGGAATCTCAACCATGATCCCCAGGCTGATTTGTGACCTGTTGATCTTTTCCTCCCGGATAATCCGCTCTATGATTTCGCTCAGGTAATCTATCTCCTGAACAATTGAAACAAAAGGAACCAGTATCTTGACAGCACCATACCTGCTTGATTTAAGGAGACATCTGAGATGCCTGTCCAGAAGCTCCGGATTCGCAAAAAGATATCTTATTCCTCTGATTCCCAATTGAGGATTTGCCTCACCGGGAACCTTGATAAAGGGCAACGATTTATCCGCACCCAGGTCTAATAAGCGTATCGTTACAGGCCTGCCTTCAGCACTCTCGTGAATTTTCCTGTAAAACTCCAACTCCTCTTCCGGTTCCGGGTACCTGGATCGCCCAAGGTAAAAAAACTCGGTACGGATCAGACCAATTCCCTCGGCTCCCTTCTCAACAGCAGATCTGATCTCTTCAGGCGTGTTTGCATTCGCCTCCAGACGTATCCTTATGCCGTCACGGGTCAGGTAATGATGATATCTTCTTGCAGGAGTTTCCTTTTTGGCAATTCCGTTTCTCTTTAATTTGTAAGATGCGACTTCTGAAAGCGTCGGGTTGATTATCACTTTGCCGCTGTACCCGTCAATTATTACTGTGACATCTGAACGGACTAATTCTGTAATGCCGGGAATATTGATAACTGCCGGAATATTAAAAGACCGGGCTATAATCGCTACATGTGAAACTGCGCTCGATTCCTCTATTATTAGACCGGAAATATGGCGGAATTCCAGTAATGCAATATCCGAGGGAAGAAGACGCTCGGCTATAAGAATGGGATTGAGTTTCGCACGTAAAAGAGGGGTAACTCTGACATGCTCTATCTCGAGCAGATTCCTGAGCAGCCTTTGATATACATCCTGAATATCTATAAGCCGCGTCTTTACAGTCTCATTTTCAATATTACCGAAACTTTTCTCTATATCTGCAATTTTTACTGAAAGAATATTCTCAACATTAAGACGCTCTACTTTTACAGCATCTCTTATACTCTGTAAAAACGTTTCATCCTGTAATAATTGAATGTGAGCGGCAAAGATATCCTCAAATTCCTTTTTCCCGGTATCTTTTCCTGCTTTCTGAAGCGAGAAAAGCTGTTCCTTGCTCTTATCAATTGATCTCTGGAGTCTTTTCAGTTCGAGGTTTATATCCTCAACCGGGAAGGTGTTATTGCGCAGGCTTTCTAAATCTATTTGCTTGAAACGGTAGGCTCTTCCGATTGCGATTCCGGGGTTCAGCGGGATTCCAGATAACTCAATTCTGATTTTCCGGAATGCCACAGGCATTTAACTCTCTCCTAGTAACCTCTTTATGGCTCTCAGTAAGTCGTTGAAATCAAATGGTTTAGTGATATATTCGTCAGCTTTGAGAATCGATCTGCCAATCAATTTGTCCTTCTGGGTGCTCTTCGCTGTAAGCATTAAGATTTTCATTTCCAAATGTTCAAAATGATCTCTCATTAGCNTCAATACTTCCCACCCGTCCATCTCCGGCATTATTACGTCGAGAAGAACAAGATCCGGCTGCTCAACAGGCAAAGCCTCAAGGGCCTCTTTCCCGTTGGAATATGATATTACATCATATCCCCTTGCTTCAAGATTGAACTCAAGTACTTCCCGAATAACCGGATCATCATCGATTACCATCACTTTATAAGTTTTCATGCAAATTTGAGATCAAATTTTCAGGTGCTTTTCCAAACTGCTGAACCATCCCTCTGCAGCGATCCATTCATTACTGATTCCACACAGCTCCACAAAAAGACTACGGGAGAGCTTTTATCAATATTCACACCTCAACAGCATGATATTATAAGGTGCTTCTGTGAGATTCAAATGCGTCCTTCCCCCTTGATCGCCTGGTCAGAGGGGGATTTTTGAGCTCTCTCCGGGAATCTCCTGAACATATTTGGGTAAGCCGTATCCGCAAGTACATCGCAACATTTCCCCCACAAGTGACTTCCCTTTCTCAATTGCAACCTCAAAATGACTGCCACCTTTAACCCTGTCGAACTGGTGCAGGTAATAGGGTAATATTCCATGCTCAATCAATCTGAGGGAGAGTTCACGAAGTGTGCGGACAGAATCGTTTATTCCCTTAAGCAGCACAGACTGACTCAGGACCAGAATTCCTCTGCTGCGAATCTTTTTCAGAACTTCTGAACAGTCGTTCTGAAGCTCCTGCGGATGATTAGTGTGTATAACCAAAGTGAGTGTTTTCTTCTCGTTAATCACAGAAAGCATATCGAGCACCTGGTTATCAATTCGGGATGGAAGAGAAACAGGAACTCTCGTGTGAATTCTTAGTAACCGGAGGTGCTCCATCGATACCAACTCTTCAAATATTTCATGAAGCTTTTTGTTGCTGAGGCAAAGAGGATCACCTCCGCTTAAGATAACCTCATCGATATCCTTTTTTCCGCGTATATCTCTCCATGTGGCATCTTGCGGTAACTGCTTGATTTGACAGTTTTTTCTGAAGCAGAATCTGCAGTGAATAGAGCACACGGAACTTGACATAACAAGAATCCTCGATGGGTACTTTTGAAGTACTCCAGGTGCTATAAACGCGCTGCTCTCTTTGAGTGGGTCTTCAGAAAAACCTTCCATTCCTTCAGTTTCCTCTTCACGCGGGAGGATCTGAAGCAGCAAAGGATCATACCAGTTTTGCTTTACGATACGGTCGGCATAACTGAAGCTGGCTTTTAGAGGGAAAGAACCATCACATCCGATTCTGTACGGGGCATCTTTCCTTTTCAGGCCAAGATAGTTCAGTAGTTTATCGGTATCGGTAATGAATTCCCCCTGAGGGGGTTTAGGAATTGATCTCATTCTCTGAAAGATAAATCAGGGGATTCTTTATTATCGATTCCTGATCAGAGACACCGGTTTTTGTTCTTAAAATCGGGGTCGGCATCGGAATCGGTATTGTATGTTTTTCATTTTCGTTTTTCTGGATAGAAATCCTGAAATGTTTGTTCCTGATCCACAGCCTCGGTGACCCTTCTTGTACTCAGCGCAGACGATTCCTGTGCACGTTTGAGGTAATTCAGATATCTTGACATCTTGAATCACCAACTTCCTCCTTCCCAATATTTTATCCACTTCTAATTTTTCTTTTAAAATCAATGTCTCTGCTTTATTTTATCTACGTCACAAAACACTATTCAGGCATCACGCCGTAATCCTTACGGGAGGTTTTCTATGGGTATGGTGGATACAAGTCAGTTTCGCAAAAAGTTGAAAATCATAATCGATGGGCAGCCATGGATGATCGTGGAAAACGAATTCGTAAAACCAGGGAAAGGTCAGGCGTTCAATCGGGTTAAAATGAAAAACCTGATCACTGGAAGGGTGCTTGAAAGAACGTTTAAATCAGGTGAAACAGTGGAGGAAGCAGAGGTTATTACAACAAAGATGCAGTACCTCTACAACGATGGAACAAATTACGCTTTCATGAATTCTGAAAACTATGAGCAGATCGAAATTCCCAAAGATCAGATTGAAGATGAGAGCAGGTGGCTTCTGGATAACACTGAATGTGAGGTTTCATTCTGGGGAGACAGGGTGATTTCAGTCACACCGCCTACTTTTATGGATTTTGTCATTACTTATACCGAACCTGCTGTACGGGGAGATACTGCCACGAATGTATCTAAGAAAGCAACACTGGAAACCGGAGCCGTGGTCGATGTTCCACTTTTTATAGAGACCGGTATGAAAATACGGATTGATACCCGCACAGGTGAGTACTTGCAGAGAGCAACCTGATGGTACCGTTCCCAAATGAAAAAAATAACAAACCTTATACAATCCAGTCTGCCAGATTCCGTGCAGGAATCATCTGCAAGATAAGGGATTTTTTCCAGACCCGAGGTGCGCTTGAGGTAGAAACTCCGATTCTCTCTCATGCTGCATCTACAGACTGTCACATCGATATCTTTAAAACCCGCTTTGAACCATTCCCCGGATCTTCTATAAAGGAGGATGCTTTTTTACAGACCTCACCTGAGTTCCATATGAAACGGTTGTTGGCTGAAGGCTTCCCTGACATTTTCCAAATCTGCAAAGTGTTCAGAAATGGTGAAGTGGGACGGATTCATAATCCGGAATTTACTCTTCTTGAATGGTACAGAAGAGATTATGACATGTATAAAATGATAGAGGAAACGGCTGAGCTGTGTACTTATGTTCTGGGGAATTACAGGATCCAGATGAAAACTTACCGTGAACTGTTTGTTGAACGCACGGGGATTGATCCTCTTGAGACAGAATGTGCTGAGATCTCTCTCTTCTGCAAGTCAAAAGGTATAACTCATCCGGTGTTTGATACCCTCACCGATGCCTTACAGTTTACCATGTCAGAAATCATTGAGCCGCAACTTCCGAAGGACACTCTGTGTTTTATCTATAATTTCCCGGCAGACCAGGCAGTGCTTGCTCTCCTGGATAAAGATGATCCCTCTGTCGCCAGGCGTTTTGAGCTTTATATAAATGGTATGGAGATTGCAAACGGCTTTGAGGAACTGACTGACCCTGAGGAAAACCTCAGGCGTCTTCAGGAGCAGAACCAGAAGAGGAAGACAATGGGAAAACCAGTAATTCCTGAGGATAGCCGTTTCATTGAATCTCTTGAAGCCGGACTCCCTCTGTGTTCAGGTACTGCTCTGGGAGTAGACCGGCTGATTGCAATAGCATTAAAATCTGAGAGTATAGATGACACAATTAGTTTCAAATGGGAGATTAGTTGATATTTTAAATTTTTGAAAAGGACGAAAATCCTGCAAATTTTGCTAATCCTCATTGAATTAGGCTATTTTTTAATTTATACTTA
>JGI24712J26585_10002906_pt1 | contig 13780 bp, 12 predicted proteins | sample BioPla3DNA2_FD_26585 | JGI IMG/M metagenome (IMG submission 26585) | reverse complement strand
TTACATGATTTATTTGGTTAAAAAACCATTGTACCGAAAGGTGAGATGTGACTCATCTTTTTTTATTTTGAATTTACACCAACTATAGGGACTTTATCTTGTTCCAAATACCAACTTTATTTCTCATGTTGATTATATACTGAACAAATAATAACTATGAAGAAATATTATATCATCATCTAACAATTACTCAACTTAAGTTTGACTTGAATTTTATTGATAATATAATTAAAAAGCAAATACAATTTAATTGTCAGCTAAAATCTGAAATATTAAAATATTAATAATTCGTTATGCTGCTATTTTCATAATTATGAGTTAACAAAGTTCAAACGGAGTACCATGAGTTCACTTAAAAAGAATTTCTCTTATAATGTTATTTACCAAATATTGATTGTTATTTTGCCCTTGATAACTTCACCCTATTTATCTCGCATATTGGGTAGAGATGGTTTAGGCAGCTATTATTATACTTATTCAATTGCTTTGTATTTTATGATGTTTGCAATGTTGGGTATTGGCAATCATGGGGTTCGAAGTATTGCCAGATTGCGTGATGACAAATCTGCTTGTTCTGAAGAATTTTGGAGCATTTACTTATTTCAAGCAATTAATGCTACTATTGTGATTCTATGCTATATATTATACCTTTATATCTTTTCTGGTTATTTGTTATATCTTCAAATTATTCAGGGTTTATTCGTTTTATCTGCTTTTTTTGATATAAATTGGTTTTTCTTCGGAATTGAAAAATTCAAGCTTACTGTCACCAGAAATATTATAATTAGAATTATCTCAGTCATACTCATTTTCACCTTTGTCAAAACCAGAGATGACTTGCCAACGCACATTCTAATTACTGGTGGATCACATTTATTAACTCAAGTTGTTTTGTGGAAATTTATTGGAAAATATGTTAATTCTCCAAAAATAAAGCTAGAAAATATTATTTCACATATTAAACCTTCACTGATTTTGTTTATTCCTGTTCTTGCCGTTAGCATTTATAACACTATGGATAAAATAATGTTAGGTTCGTTAAATACTATGAGCGAAGTAGGTTTGTACGAAAATACTGAAAAAATTATTTTATTACCAAGCGGTATTATTGTTGCTTTTGGTACTGTAATGTTGCCGAGGATGTCACATTTATTTGAAAAAGATGATACAAAACAAATCATGTATAACATAGACAGATCCATGGAATTCAATATGTTTATGTCAAATGCATTAATGTTTGGTATAGCAGGTGTCGCAAATCTTTTCATGCCATTGTTTTTCGGTGAAGAATTTGCTCCAACCGGCAAACTAGTTCTATACTTAGCACCGGTTATTGTATTTAAAGCTTGGGCTAATGTTATACGAAATCAGTTTTTGATACCAATAAAACGTGATCATATTTTCATTATCTCTGTTATCGCAGGTGCAGTTTCTAATCTTCTTGTTAATTATCTTCTAATCCCCACTATGGGAGCTTTAGGAGCAATTTTAGGAACAGTTGTCGCAGAATTAATAGTTTGTGCTATCCAGACAATTAACGTTGCAAAAGAATTAAATTTAAAAAGATACTTTAGTTATTTTATTAAATATTTTATTTTCGGATTAGTTATGTTTTTTACAGTCAAACTAATTTCATTACTAAAATATATTATCTTAAATTCTTTTCTCATTTTAGTTTTACAAATAATTTTTGGTGCAACCATCTACCTTACTTTAAGTTTCTTTTTATATGATAACAAAGCTCAAATTATCGAAACTGTTAAAAACAATATTAAAGTAATTTTTAATAAACAAAGCTAAAACCTATATGTTAATAAATGACTATAGCGAGGTAAACTAAAATATGATTAAAATTTCTATTCTTGGTGATATCATGTGTGAAAAAGAGATACTTAACAAGAAAAATCCAGAGAGTACTGATTTTAGTAATTTATTTTCTCAAATCAGTCCTGTTCTTAAAGATAGTGATTACGTTATCGGGAATCTGGAATCAGTTTTTGCCGGAAAGTCAGCAACTTATACCAATTCAATGTATTCATTTAATACTCCTGATGTATTTCTTGATCAACTTGCAACATTACCCGTTAATCTGGTCACAACTGCAAATAATCATTCACTCGATCGAGGAATCGAAGGAATTAATCGCACAATCGATCAACTAACAAAAAGAAAAATTCGTTATACTGGCACAAGAAAAAGTAAAAAAGAATCACCGTATGTAATCATAACTATAAACGGAATTCGTATCGCCATTTTTTCTTTTACGGCATCAGTAAATTATTTCGACCATCATTTCACTTTAACTGAAGAAGATCAATTTAGATTAAACCTTCTACTTCCTCAAGATTTTGGCAAGGATAGAATATCTAAACTACCCAAATCTAAATTAGTAATAAACCGTTTTATAACTAAGTTGATCGGAAATGAAAATCTAATGAAAATCAAAAAAACTTTAGGAAGAAAGCACAATTCTCCATACCAAGATAATTATCTGCCGGAAGAATTTCCTTTGATAGAACCTTATGCCGAAAATGTGAAACTCTTAATTAAACAAGCAAAAAAAGAAGCGGATTTAGTAATGTTTTTCCCTCATATGGGTGGTCAATTTAATCAAGATCCCGGGAGCATTTCAGAATTCTACATGCGGTTTATTGCTGAATCGGGCGCTGATATTATTATTTCAAATCATCCTCATATTATTCAAAAGATGGATTACATCAATGAAATACCATGTTTCTATTCAATAGGAAATTACTCAATGTATCCAGATTCAACATACATTATCAAAGATAATAAACCTCAAATTGGATTAATCATAAATGTATATATAAATAAAACAACAGCCCAAATATCAAAAATAAGTATTATTCCTATTGTCATGAAAATTCAAGATAAGCCGATGACAATTAGCCCTCTTTTTTTAAATAAAACTCAAAATGAAATTGTGCAGATTATTGATTGGATTGGCCAAACACTAGAAGTTGATCTAAAATTAGAAGACAACGAACTTACTGTAATAAAGCAAATAATAAATTAAATTCTTTACTATAATGTTTTTTAGATAATATAAATAAATTTTATTAGAAATAAATATTCTATATAACGTAGTAAAATACCAAGATAAGGGGCGTTTGCATGAAAAATATAAATTTATCAATTATCATTCCATATAGAAACACAGTAGATTTATTAAAAAATCTATTAGATTCAATCGGTGTTTTCTCTGATATTCAAGTAATTGTAATAGATGACAGTAGTGATCAAAATTTGGAAAAATTCGAACAACTAAAGCAGAACAAACAATATAAAAATATATTATTTTTGAAAAATGATGATCAAAAAAGAAGTGCCGGTAAATGTAGAAATATTGGTTTGAATAATGCACACGGTAAGTGGATCATGTTTGCTGATTCTGATGATTTTTTCGTAGAAAGCTACTATGAAAAGCTAAACAAATATTTTAATTCTGCATATGATGCCGTTTTTTTTACTCCTACCAGCCTAGATCTAGATACAGGTAAAATAAGCGATAGACATGTTTTCTTCCAAACTGGAATAAATAACTATCTAGCTCAACCAAATCAAAAAAATGAGTTAGTTATCAGATATAAACTTTACACCCCTTGGTCAAAGCTGATTAGACGAACTTTGATTGAGGATAATCATATTAGATTTCACGAAGTATTCGTAAAAAACGATAGTTATTTTTCATTGAACGTAGGTTACTATATGAAATATTTTACTGTATCTAAAGAAACTGTTTACTGCGCAACATGGCATAGTCAAGGGAACATATCTAAGCGCAAGGATGATCTCTTCGTAACAGACAGTACAATTTCCAGAATCAAAATCTATAATTTTTTAAAAGAAAAACTTAATAAGCAAGAGCAACAAATTGTTGATGTTGAGTCTATACCTGCAAATCATATAATTAGTCTTATTGATACAAAAATTGATAAACGATTAATAAAAAGATCCATCAATATCTTCAAAGAGAATTCAATAAATCCATTGTCTTTGAAAAATAAATTAGCTATACTCAAAAGAAAATTTAATCTCTCCTAAACAAATCGCTTGTATAAAGCTTGTTTGCGACATCAGAAATTTCTTCAGTAAATCTATTTGCGATAATTATGGTAGACATTGACTTGAATTTGGTTAAACTCTTAATGATTCTAAAACCCATAAAATCATCATTCTCATCAATTGTAGGTTCATAAATTGCAACTTTTGCTCCTTGAGATCGTAATATTTTCATCACATCTAAGATTGCACTGTTTCGAAAATTGTCGCTTCCGGTTTTCATTGCAAGGCGATAAACTCCAATAATTGCTTTTTCGTTTTCACATGAATATGGATAACCCGCTTTCTCTAAAATCATTCTAGCGATAAACTCCTTACGAGTATCATTTGATGCAATCACAGCCCCCATTAACTTATTAGGAACATTTGCAAAATTAGCATGTAATTGTTTGGTGTCTTTGGGCAAACAGTACCCACCATAGCCAAAAGAAGGATTATTGTAATAATCACCAATTCTTGGATCTAGACAAACTCCATCGATAATACTCCTTGTATCGAGCTCTTTTATTTGGGCATATGTGTCTAATTCATTAAAAAATGCAACTCTGGTTGCTAAAAATGTATTTGCAAATAATTTTACGGCCTCTGCTTCAGTAGTGTTCATAAATAAGCTGTCCACACTTTCTTTTAGAGTGGCATCTAGTAATAGTTGCTTAAAGATTTCAGCTTTATTTCCTAAATTTTTATTTTTTTGATCATATCCGATGATTACTCTTGAAGGATACAGACTGTCATATAATGCCTTTCCTTCACGCAAGAATTCCGGGCTGAAAATAAAATCCAGATTAGGATATCTCTGAGATATCTGAGCGGTATAACCCACTGGAATTGTTGATTTTATTATGATAGTGGTTTTTATGTTCTTTTCTGCCAAAACATCAAGCACATTTTCAATAGCTGAAGTATCAAAGAAATCTTTGTCTTCATCATAATCCGTAGGTGTAGCTATAAGCACAAAATCAGCACTTACATAAGATTCAGAACTTGTAGAAGCATGCAATTGCAAATCTTTTTCATTTAGATAATATTCTATGTCCTTATCTTCAATAGGAGATTTCTTTGAATTAATTAATTCAATTTTAACTGGATTAATATCTACAATTGTCACGTCGTTTTTCTGCGACAATAATACTGCATTTGCTAATCCGACATATCCGGCACCCGCAACTACAATTTTATATTTATTATTATCCATAAGTTTCCTCATTCTCTAATATTGTCTTATATCTTCAATATCTTCTTTATCCTCATGTTGAGAATCCAAATACATATTCTGCGGTTTGATTATTCTCATAATGGTTAGCCAAACAATCTTAAGATCTGTTAAAATTCTCATATTTTCAATATATTCAATATCATATTTCATACGATCATCCCAAGGTACTGCATTACGTACTGTTACTTGAGCTAAACCTGTTACGCCTGGTCTAATTAAAAATCTCAGTTTCGCCCATTCAGGAAAATTTTCTGCCTTTTCATAAGGATGATAAGTAAGGGTCGGTCTTGGACCAATAATAGCCATATCACCTTTCAGAATATTAAATAATTGCGGTAATTCATCAAGACTTGTTTTACGCAAAAATCTCCCAATTTTGGTTATCCGCGGATCATCCTGTCCTTCAATGCGCATCTTATCTCCAATATTTTCTGCATTTATTACCATTGTACGAAACTTGATAATTTTAAAATTCTTACCGAAAAGCCCAATTCTTTCTTGGAGAAAAAACGGTGTTCCTTTCGAGTCCAAAATAATAATTAAAATGAGGATAATATAGACTGGCAGTAAAATAATAATAGCAATAAAAGCAATCGGTACATCAAAAATTAATTTAAATATACGATAGCGCCGAATCTTCTTTTGATTAATCTTAGAAATCATTCATCTACCCATTTTATCTCTGCAGGTAAATATAGATTTTTTTCAAATAATCCTAAAACAAATCTGTCAACATATTTATCTACCATCCAAAGATCGTTTCTCAAAAATCCTTCAACATTGAATCCTCTTTTAATATCTAAGTATAGTGAGGGGTTTCCGTATTCAACATGAGCCACAATTTTATTTAATTTTAGTACTTTAAAACCATATAGTGCAATAAGTGCTCCAGCTTTTGTCGCAATACCTTTTCTTTTGTAAGATGTTTCTCCTACGATTAAATAATCTTCGGCTTTTTTGTTTTTGTAGTCTATATTTGTAAGACCGACAATACCAACTGGGATTCCTTTATATTCAATTACAGCATCATATCTGTCTTCTCTATCTTTTGTTGCTTCAAACCATTTACATGTTTTTTCGTATTCTAATGGCAAATCAAAATGTAAAAATTCATTGTTTTCTATATCATTTATCCATCTAATCTTATTTTCTATATCTCCAAATTCAAACTTCCTAATCCTAACATCTTCAAATTCATACATTGTCTAAATTCCTCTCCTTTATTGATAATAAAATTTTCTACCTTCCTTATATATTAATTATTGCCTATATCCTTTGAGATTGTCTATATCCTTTATCATGATTTCATTGTACTTCATCATAACAATTCCTGCTTTGTATTTATATTCTTTAAAATTAGGATTAATTATATTATTTAGGTTATTTAGATACATTTCCGGATAATTTAATCCGGCAGCTTGTGCATGAGGATAGCCTCCACCGAAGCGTGGATTTATTTCAGAAATATAGCAATTACTGTTATCACAAAATACATCAATGTCAATAGTGCCAAAGAATTGATATGGATATTTATTCAAGAAATTGTTTATTGTATCTCTAATCAATTCATGATGTTGCGAAATAGCCTTATCTGTCTCACCTGCTCGCATTTTGAGCTTTTTCTTGATAAACATTTCCACGAGATTTCCGCTGTGCATATCCACATAGCAATCAATGCCGTACTCCTGCAATTCCATCCACTCTTGAATGATCAACTCATCTGCAAAGTCCACAAATTGATCCAATTCACTAAACTTGGTAACTTTATTCAAACCAACGCTAGCACTACCTTTGGCCGGCTTAATCATCAAAGGGAATTTGAGTTTTCCAGATTCAATTAATGTCTTGGCCATTGTTATCGAACTGGTACTTGGAATAGTAGGAAAATCATATTGATTTAGAATTTCAGAAAATTTATTCTTGTCAAAACAATTCTTAATAGCGGCGACACTGCTGATCATAGGTTCACAACCAATTTCCCGAAAATCTTCAACGTGCTCTGCTATTAATTCAAGCTCTGGATCAATCAAAGAAACAAGGCCTTTGATATTCCATTTTTGACAAATAGCGAATAATGTCGGTAAATAATCAGGGTTCGTGATTCTCGGAATTATTTCCTGGATATCACCTTCATATAATGCTGGTGCATAAATGCTAGAATCCGCACAAATTAGCATGCCTACACTATCTAGTTGCTTGAAAGCTTGGACAACTTTATTTCTTGTGCCACAACTTAAAATTAAAATATTTTTCTTGTTCATATTTCTACTACTTTTTCTATTTTTTCTAACATCATCAATCGATTATATTAGTCTGTAAAAAATCATAAAACAAAGGTGTACCGCCTGTATGAATGAACAGAACATTTTCGCCTTTTATTCTTTCTAATTCCTTAGTTAGCCCCCAAAATGCTTTACCGGTATAATTCGGATCTAACGGTAATTGATATGCCTGTAACATCTTAATAATCAAGTTTTTAATTTCAGTATTATATTTAGCATAACCACCTAAAATATACTTTGTGTTGAAATCAATCATAGAGTTAATCTCAAAGTCTGAACCAATATCAATTACATAATTTATATCATTATTCATCTCAGACATAATAATCTGTGAAGATAAATCCAATATAAAATATTCAGCAAAAATATTCATTGCTTCTTTGATCGGTTTTATACCATTCTCAGCTTTTCTTGCAATACTGATCCCGCTTAAATTATGCAACACTCTATTTATGGAATTATCTACAGCATTTGATTTGTTATGTGCTTTTTCTGCATAGTCAGCTATAACGTCTCCCAGAATCAAACCCGCTTGAGTTCCTCCTGTCCCTGAAGCAAAAAATATTCTGTCAAAAGTTATATTGTGTTCGGTTTCCCAGGCATCAATCTTAAACATTAAATCAACAATAGCACAAATACCAACTAAGTCATGCCCGCCTCCCGGGATAAAATATGGATTAATGTACCACTTAGCTAATTTCCCCATTGTATTTTCAATTGTTGCTTTAACTTCTGTAATTGGACAGTTAATTACTTGCATATTACATAAAGAACGTAGCCGCTGATTATTGTTTTCCGTAACGTTTTTCACAACAAATTTTTGTGGTGAAATCAAAAAAGAGGGTATATTCATGGCCTTAGCCATTAAAGCAATTGTTCTAGCGTGGTTTGATTGAACTGAACCATAGGTAACGACACAATCAACATTCATTTTTTCGAAGTTTTCTTGATAAAAATATGCTTTGCGAGCTTTATTACCGCCTAAATAAAACGGAATCAAATCATCTCTTAAAACAAATAGATGATTATTTTGATAATCACCTATTTGTTGCATAATTATGCTTGGAGTTTTATCAGGAATAAATATACGTTCTTTAGTCAATTCCTTTATTATTAAAACCTGCCATTTCTTTTGCGAAAATTCATCTAACATTTCATGTGTTCTTTTTCTACAAATATTTTTTGAATTCTGCCCACACACCAGATTGTTCAAGCGTTTGCATAATGTCCGGATCGGCTCCGAAATTCCCTTCAATAACACAAATGGAGTCTTTGGTTAAAACTATATCCCAACCGACATATTTAACATCTGGTACAACTTGAGCCAGTTTCTTAGCAAAGTTAATTATTTCTTGCCACTTAGGCATTTGAAATCCAAGAAAACAATGTTTTGAATCAGGGTGAAAGATAAATCTTTCTCCAGTTTTATTTCGCCCTTGGCTTATGATTATTCCACTATCAACATCCAATTTACAAGCAATTCCCTCGTGGTGAAAATTATCTGCAATTCTACCTGCTCTGCCAAATCTTGCAATAGCAGCTTTAATATTAACATTTTTGCCATCGTGTACCGTCACAACACGTATTGTATTGACTGAGGAAGAATTAAATTTGGCTATTTCAGAATGTTGTGTTAGAAAAGTTTCACAAATACTATGTTCCGTTTTTAATTCATTAAATAATTTCTTGAGATTTGTATTTTCGTCAGTAATGACTTTATCTGCACCATGTCCAAACAAACCATCAATCGGCTTTTTGAAAAAAACAGGATTAATAGAGATAAATTGTGAGAATTCTTCAAGTGTTGCTTGTGAACAATCAATAAAATCTCTACCTATATAATCTGCAAAAACTCTATCAAATTCAGTTTTATTATCAAAAATTGTTCTCTTTTCAGGATTATTCATCTTCGACATATATTTAAGTAATTTTGGATGATCCATGTACTGTTCCCGCCCCAAGTGATTACATAAATAGTACTCATATTGAACATAATCTATCATTGGTGTTTTATGAACCAGATGATGATATAAAAACTTGACAAATAATCGTTTCATTTTTCCTGAACTAAGATGTCCCTTTAGGGGACCAAAATTCATCAATTCAGCAAACTCTTGATAACGAATTTTGATTTTTTTTAGCACTTAATTACCCTTTTGCATCGCTTATTATTTGTTGAATTCTTTCTTCACCAAGACTTATAAGACTACGGCCAATAGCACGAAAATCTGTTTCAAGTGCGGAATTTGCAAGTTCGATTAATGAAGTAGCAATGGGAGTTGCAACATTTAAGCTTCTACCTAAAGATTCAAGCATTACTAAACCTTGAGGCACATCTTCTGTAATATATCTTGAATCTACAGTTTTAGGCCCTATCGCTCTTGTAGGCATCATTGCATAATCAAAGAAGACTTGTTTTGCATCACGCTCATCATCAAGGCTATTGCGATATTTACAAGCTTCCACATATGGTAGTCTGTCCGAACCCAGTTCCTCAAGTACATTCATTTTTTCTGAATCTAGAGTTTCCAATATATTCCAAACACTGGGTGTGAAGACTTCATGATACATGACATAATTACCTTCAGTTTTTTCTATCCTCGGAATACTCATGATAGCCCCAACTGTATGAACAATTAAATTAGGATTATGCAATGCGGCTTCAACAACCGAATCAAGCATTACGATATTGAAGTTTAATTGTTCTAACACTTGTTTTACAGTTTCTTTTTTCGCTACAGGATATACCCCTACCGGATTTCTTACATTTCTGAATCCTACATTTATTCTGCCTGGTTCAGCTATCCTACAATCAATAAAAGAACTTTGAGCCTCAATTACAATAATATCTTTATCCGGCATAGTTTTTAGTACATAAGCAGTAGAGAAATAACCAGGATTTATCAAAAGCATCTGGCCATCGTGCATATGTTCAGACATTTTTCTCAATAAATCCTCGTGGTAATTGCTTTGAATAGCAATAAAGATAATGTCTTTATCACTTATTACAGAAATATCATCTGTAATGTGATTTATTCTCGCTTCACGAAGACATCCATCAACCTCTCGTATGACCAATTTCCCGTCATTCTCCAATAAATAGCGGAAGCTTTCGCTATGCATCGGATTATCACTTGCTTTAATCAAGGTTACATCATGCCCTTTTATTGCCAAGTCAGCGGCTGTCGCCGTACCCGAATTTCCTGCTCCTATTATTGCAATTTTCATATGCACCTCTTAATTATTTGCGTCCACGTAAGACTTATTTATAAAATATTCCATTAAAACAGCCTCAGTTAAATCTCCAAAATGTGGTCCACTTGTCATTTGATTATGCCCTGGACAAACGTTATATTCGATGAACACCGGCTCTCCATTAACATCAATTGCAAAATCCCAGCCAACCATTTTGAAATGAGCTAATTTTTTCTGTTCTCGTAAACAGATATCTCTAACTTTATGAAAAGCCGGAACAGTAATGTCTTTAAACTCTATTCCATTCGGATGATGATCAGACCAATTTCGATACACATCAGCTGCTTTCTTTTCCAGCTTCCCATCATGTTTAATATTACACTGTATCCCACCAGCCGAAACATTATCCGTATGACCACCTTTAACACCCATTCGTAGCACCTGAGATAAAACATGGGTTTTTCCTTCAAACAAAAACGTAATTATTCGTACAGAATTAATTGAAGATTCATTGATTCTTGCTAAGTCCGGATGTTGACGAATGAACTCTTGTACTATATAATTATTTTTAAATTTTCCTAATAACGTCTTTATTTTATCTTTACACATTTTCTCAGAATCATATAACTCAATTAGACGTCCACCACCACTATCAATGGCAGGTTTTATTAAAAACTTTTCTTCCTTTTCACATAAAGATATCAAGTCTTCATGAGTAATAATTTCACCTTTTGCATCATAACAAATTCCTGCTTGATTCTTAGCAATTGTTCTCGGAAGATTAAAGTGTGGAAAAAAAACATTATGTAGATTTTTATCCTCAAAACCACGTCTGAAAGACATATTAGAAAAGTATGGTAATATTTCTCCATAATATAAATCACTGGGTATATATCTAGGGTCTATTGCATCTTGACCATAACAAAACAAATCATACCAATATTTTTTAGGTTTGTAACCGAATTTTTCCCAGAACGGAATAATAATATTTTTATAATCAACAGAGGTTATTTGGGCATCTTTACCCAGTTTTTTTAATTTTTTATATGTTACTAATCTGTTATCAATTTTTCTGGCAAAATTTTCAATATTATTATAAAAATTATCAAGCATTTTTCGCCTGTTGCTTTTCACCTATATAATCTCCTTGTATACAAAAAAAGACCATTTCGAGTATTTTCTTAAAGATAAAATAGCTATTAGCATTTTATTAATTACTCATAAGTTAACCAAAAATATCATGTTCTTTCTAGGCTTTTTATCATTTTTACGACATAATCAAGATCCTCAGTTGAAAGATTCGTACTGCACGGTACATTCAGAACCCTGTCTGCATAGTACATAGCTTTTTCTATTTTATATATTTGATGACTAAGATAAGGCTTCTGTTGATGGATTAATCCCCAAATAGGCCTAGTTTGTATACCTTTTTCTATTAAAATTTCCATCAAGGTTTCTTTATCCATACCAAATTCATCTTGATCGACTAACAATGAATAAAACCAATAATTAGGTCTGGTTCCTTTGTCGAATTCTAACATCTTTAAGCCATGATCATGAAATGCTTCTTTATAACGGAAATAATTTTCTTTTTTTGTTTGTAAGAATTCATCCATTTTATCAATTTGACTTAATCCAAAAGCAGCAGCTATATTGGTTAAACGATAATTATAGCCCACTTCATTGTGAATGAATCTCAAAGGATCAGTTTTGGCTTGTGTTGCTAGAAATGATATTTGATCAGCTAAATCTTCATTCGAACTGACCACCATTCCACCTCCACCTGTAGTCATGATTTTATTTGCATTAAAAGAGAACACACCAAGATCACCTATTGTTCCGCAATATTTTCCGGCATATTTACCTTCAGTATATTTTGAGCCTAAAGCTTCTGAAGCATCTTCTAATACAAATAGATTGAATTCTTCTGCTATCTGCATAATTTGTTCCATCCGGGCAGGATTTCCAAAAACATGAACAACTACAATACCTCGAACTCTTCTTCCGCTTGATTTATTAATAACAATATTGTTTTCGAAGTAACACTCTTCTTCCAAAAAAGAACGCAATTTGATCGGATCCATATTTAAACCGTCATCACAATCCATAAAAACAGGATAGGAATGAGCATATCGGACGGGATTCACTGCAGCAATAAAAGTCAAGGTTGGAACAATTACTTCCTGATTTGGTTGAAGACCTAATGCCAATAAAGATAAATGCAGGCCGGCAGTTCCACTCTGGACACCCCGCAAACTCAGTTTTAACATAGGTTTTTATTTTTTCTTCAAATTCAGCAATAAATCTTCCACCTGTAGATACCCAGCCTGTTTCAATTGTCTCTCTGATGTATGGAAGTATATCTAAATCCAAATTTGGAACAGATAAAGGTATATTTCTCATTTCCATTTTGAACCTATTCTTTTCTAATAATTATCACTTTTGCTATTTATTAGTAAATAATATGCTATTCATAGTATCTACCTTCACAACTATTTATCNTATCACAGTTTTTCACATAATAAACGTCACAATTCACTAGTATTATTGATAAATTAACAATTTAGAGCAAATCATAAAACACCGGCTGCCTTTGCTTAAAAAAGGTACCTTGAGTAAAACCTATGTTTTTGAACGCTTGGACAGTTTCCGATATCAAACAATGTAATTCTCCTACTGAATGAGCATCTGTAGCAAAGGACAACATTCTGCCTCCAAGGTCATAGTATGTTTGAAAGATTTTCAGATCTGTCATTCCCCAATCTTCATCTTCAGAGATAATTTGGCGATATCTGGTTCTAGTATTAACTTCAAGACTGATGTCTCGCTCAATGATTAACTTAAACAAATGGTCAAAGAGTTCTGCATGATCTTCATAATANATTCTCGGATCATCATATCCNCCATAACGGATAACATAATCAAAGTGTCCTAAAATATCAAAATCCAAACCTGATTCTACCATCTCTATCAATGCAGAAAGATATGCATCATATGCTTGTTG
>JGI24712J26585_10002904_pt1 | contig 13793 bp, 14 predicted proteins | sample BioPla3DNA2_FD_26585 | JGI IMG/M metagenome (IMG submission 26585) | reverse complement strand
CGGCGGGGATTGAGTCGTTTAACCGTATCCGCCACCGCCCTGCTTACTCCCCCGGCATATGCGTAAATTCTGCCTGTCACAGAAGAATGGTCTCTGGCATCGTCCTCCATTTCACGCAGATTGATTTTGAAGGCATCGAAAATATCCCTGATCTCCTCAAAGGTCAGGACAAAATCTATGGCACCGGATATATCCCTCTCCCTGGCTTCGGCTTTTTTGGCAACACAGGGACCTATAAAAACGGTAACGGCGTCGGGCTCAAGAAGCTTTATCGCCCTGCCGCCGGCAATCATCGGTGATACCGACCCCGGTATATTGTTAATGTATTGACGGTATACCTTGCGTATCATGGCAAGCCATACCGGACAGCAGCAGCTGGTGAGCAAAAAATCCTCCTGTTTTAAAACCCTTTTATCAAATTCCAGGGCTTCCTTAAGGGTGAGTATATCTGCAAACAGCGCCACCTCCACCATGCCTGCAAAGCCCAGCTTTTTAAACGCGCTACGCAGCATTCCCGGTGTTATATCCCTGTCGAACTGGCCTATAAATGCCGGCGCTATCAACGCATAGACAGGGCCCTTTGCATTCCTAACAGCATATAAAACCGGAAGGGTGTCCCGGCTTGCGGTGAGCTTGCCGCCCGCGCAGGCCTCAACGCATGCCATGCAGCCGGCGCAGAGACTGCTGTCAATAAAAATTTTACCCTCCTCATTTTTCCGTATCGCATTGAAAATGCAGCCTGAAATGCAGGAGCTTTCTTCTTCGCAGCAGGTACAATCGCCAAAATTCAAAATCGGCGCGTGCTTTTCCGGATGCAAAAGGCAGTCCAGCTGATAGGCATCCATTGAATCCGGGTATTCTTCCTCCACTTCCTGCTGAGTTTTGCCTTCAACGGCAGCCTTGAGCAGGACCCTATACAGCTCATTGAATGCGGTCATCAAATCTCCTCCGTTGCAGTGGCGGTATTTCCATTGTGTGCAGTATTATGCTTTTTATGATTGAGTAGTTTATTAATGTGGATATTTTGTAATGCTGCTGCCCTTTTCCGCCGCATTTTTTGAATAATGCCGCATTTAACTTTACTTTTTATTTTATTTTTGTTAATATTGTATTAAATGTTATGGTGTATAAGGATATACGGCAGATTAAGAGCGTTTTGCCCGCAGTATAAACAAGAGCTTTTTATCTGTGTTAAAACGATTAAAATACCGCATTTCGGTACATTTATTCGATAGTTCCTCACATATATAAAAGGAGGTAATGCGTCGGGATTCATATCCAGCATCTATGTCAGTCACGGTATTATGAACGAAACAAACTGAATAGGAGGCTTATTGTATGCTGAAAAGAACTTTAGCCGTTTTGATTGCACTGCTTATGATTGCCGCTGTTTTTGCCGGATGTAATAAAGCAGGTAAAACGGAAACAACAGATCCCCCTTCTGTCGATGAAAACGTCGGTACGGAAGATACCGGTAAGGACACACAACCGGCAGCCGAAAAAGAATCCATTGTATTCGGAGGGGTCAGATCCCAATCCGGTGTCTTTGCAACTTTCGATGAGACTGCCTTTGGTCCCTGCTACAGAATGTGGGCCGACAAGGTAAATGCAGAAGGCGGCATCTATGTGGAGGAATACGGCAAGAAGCTGCCTGTTGAGCTGATTATCTATGACGATAAGTCGGATATGGCTACAATGACAAGACTGTATGAGAAGCTTATCCTGGAAGACAAAGTGGATTTCCTGCTTCCTCCGGTCAGCACCGCATTCCTTTACGCAACAGCTCCTATAGCCGATAAGCACGGCTACCTTCTGATTGGAGCGGAAGGCGGAAGCACCACCCTGCTCGATTCCATAGCTCAATACCCCGGTTTCTTCTCAGTACTTAACTTCTCGGTTACACAGGTACCCGCACTTGTGGATATCCTGGTTGAAAATGAGATAGAATCCGCATACATAGTCTATATAGAGGACTTGCACGGAACAGAGTACTCGGGAGCATCCAAGCCCGCCCTTGAAGAGGTGGGGATTGAAGTTCACGGCATGAAGGCCATTCCGCCCGATATTCAGGATATGACATCCATAATCAACGATGCCATTGATTCCGGAGCCGATGCTTTCCTGCTGTTTGCTTATCCCGACCAGAACTTCCTGGCAATGAATCAGGCAATGGCCATGGGATATAATCCGGATGTATTTCTCGTAGGTCCGGGAGGAAACTTTGAATTTATAAAGGGTGTATTCGGCGGAGCGGAAGCGGTAGAAGGTCTTATGAGCTGGGGCGGATGGAACGAAAAGAGCTCGGAAAAGGCCGCCCAGTTCGCAAAGGAATTCCTGGAATACAATAAAGACGATCCGAAGGTCTCAATTGACTGGTGGGGTCATCTTCCCTATTACACCGGCCTTGAAATGCTACAGCAGGCAATTGAAAAGGCAGGAACTCTCGACAATGCCAGGGTTATTGAGGTATTGAAGAGCGAGAAATTTGACACCGTTATGGGCGAGGTCTGGTTTGAAAATCAGCTGTTGGCAAGTGAATGCTATTTAGGCAACGTGGGACAGTGGCAAAACGGCATTTTTGAAGTCATTGATGTGGGCGAAAACAGAACTGCCGATCCCATAGTACCCAAACCGGCATGGCCAGCCGAATAATATATTTGATGACTGCATTTTGACATAGCGGTTGATTAAATGACATGCAGGCTGTCTAAGGGTTTCATTTCGCAAAAAACGACCTTTAGACAGCCTATTGTCTATCAGTTATTTATCTGCGGTATATAAGGCGCGTTATAAAACCGCTATTTCTCAGATATCCACAGACAGGAGACCAATATATGAGTAATAAAATTCTGCAAATTGTACTTGAAGGTCTTATCATGGGAGGCATCTATGCGCTGATCTCAATGGGATTAACTATGCAATACGGTGTAGCCCGTATATTAAATGTCTCCCATGGTGAGTTCATCATGGTGGGCGCCTTCATAACATGGATGCTTACAACCATGGCTGGTATAAGTCCCTTATTGGCACTGATTATTTGTATGCCCGTCACGTTCTTGATTGGATATATCCTACATAGAACACTCTACAAAAAGCTGAAGGATTTGACGCCCTCAGCGGGAGCCTATGAGGGAAACGCCATGCTGATATCCTTTGGGCTCATGTTTATAATTCAAAGCGTCGCCCAGAAAATCTGGGGTTCTTCTCCCCAGGGATACAAATATCTCACATTCTCTTTTAAAATCGGAAAGACAGCCATCGCCGTAAACCGGCTTTTTGTGCTGTTTGTTACTATTATCATAAGCGTAATTTTCTATTTCTTCTTAAACCGTACCCGAATGGGCAAGGCAATCAGAGCCTCCAGCCAGGATCCTGCGGCCGCCGGAATGATGGGAATAAAAATAAACAGGGTAATGGCTATTTGNTTTGGTATCGGTGCCATTTTGGCAGGCATCGCGGGCTCACTCCTCAGTATGATAAACAATATCAACACATCAATGGGAATGAACTACACGGTTATTGCTCTTATTGTCGTTGTTTTAGGCGGTCTGGGAAGCATCCCGGGCAGCTTGGTCGGCGGATTAATACTGGGTTTTGTCGGAAGCATAGTCAACCGAATAGACACCAGCTTATATATGGTTGTTTTCTATGTCTTGATAATGGTTTTGCTTCTGGTCAGACCTAAGGGATTACTGGGGAGGTAGAAAATGAATACAAATATATCAAGGGGCAGGCTTAACGCAAAAAAGATAGCGCCACCGGGTCTTTCCCTCCTGGCATTAATATTGCTCTCCCTGTTACCGATTTTTGTCACCGATTATACAATCATAAAAATCAACAGTATAATCTCTTTTGTAATCATAGCGGTAAGCTGGTCAATCTTTTCAGGTCCCACCGGCTATATTTCCCTTTCCACCGCCGCATTCTACGGCCTGGGAATGTATGCGTCGGCAATTCTGGGAAATCACTTGCCATTGCCGTTGGTAATGGTTATCAGCGGAATAGCCAGCTTCATCATTGCATTAATCATCGGTGTTATAACCCTGAGGCTGCGGGGAGTATATTTTACTATCTTTACCTTCGGACTTGTGGAGCTGCTGAGAAACCTGATACTATGGCTTGAAATCAAATTTTCGGGCACTCGCGGCCGCTTTGTCCCCTCCGTGGATTTCCAGCAGGTTTTCTACTGCATATTGGGCACTCTGGCAATAATCCTGCTCATATCATATTTAATTAAACGCTCCAGATTTGGCCTGGCTCTGATAGGCATCGGAGAAAGTGAGGACGCTGCCGCCCACATTGGAATTAACACCACTCTGGTAAAGGTTCTGGGATTTTCAATAAGCTCCTTTGCCGTTGGCGCGGTGGGCGCAGCAATGGCAACCCGTACCAACTATATCGACCCGGGTATAGCTTTTAACATGCTGATGTCCTTCATGCCTGTTCTGATGGCCATATTCGGGGGTATGAGCACCATTCCGGGTCCTATAATAGGGGCTGCCGTTTTCGCCTATCTGGAAGAACTCCTGATAACAAAAGTTCCTGAGTATTTTATGATAATTTTCGGAGCAATTATGATAATTGCAATTCTGTTTCTTCCCAACGGCTTAACCGGAATCGCCGGAAAGCTCTTTAAACGCAGAAAGGGGGCCGGAAAAAATGCCAATACTTAATGCCACCGGTGTAAGTAAGGCCTTTGGAGGTCTGAAAGCTGTATCTCAGGTTGATTTTCATGTGGCCGAAGGCGAGATACTCGGCCTGATCGGTCCAAATGGAGCGGGAAAATCCACCCTTTTCAATCTGATATCGGGAGCCATTCCCCTTGATTCCGGCACGATTATGTTTGACGGAGTAAAAATCAGCGGAAAGAAGCCCGATAAAATCTGCCGTCTTGGAATAGGGCGCACTTTTCAGACAGCCCAAAACTTTGCAGGCATGTCCCTGCGCCAAAATGTGCTCATGGGCGCTTTGTTCGGCAAAAAGGGCCAGTCCGCTACCCAAGCTGCAGCCGATGTGGATGAGATACTGGATTTTGTCGGCTTGACGGAGCTGTGCGATAAACAGGTATCCGATATTCCTCTGGCATATCAAAAGCGCCTGGAGGTGGCAAGAGCCCTCGCCACAAAGCCCAGGCTTCTGATGCTGGACGAAATGATGGCAGGCCTGAACCCCACGGAGGTTGCCGAGGCCATGGAGTTGGTTGAAAAAATACGCAACTCAGGCATAACGGTTATTATGATAGAGCATGTAATGAAGGCAATTATGAGCATATGTGACAGGATTATTGTTCTTCACCATGGTCAAAAAATAGCCGACGGAACCCCCCAGGAGGTATCAAGCATGGGCACGGTTATAGAGGTATACCTGGGCCAATAAATAAGCCCGGCATTAGCCGTATAGAAGCGAACAAAGGATTTATTTTACAGAATGGAAGGTTGCTATGCCAATACTTGAAATAGAGAATCTGAACTGTTTCTACGGAAATGTTCAGGTTTTATGGGATGTTTCTCTTAAGGTGGAAAAATCCGAAATCGTGGCTCTTCTGGGTGCCAACGGTGCGGGAAAGTCCACCCTGCTCAACACAATTGTGGGACTTGTCCCTCCAAAATCCGGCAGTATTCGTTTCATGGGAGAAGATATTGTAAATCTGTCCGGCAGCGAAATAATTGAAAGAGGCATTTCCTATCTTCCCGAGGGAGGCAGGCTGTTTCCCGATATGACTATCAGGGAAAACCTTGAATTGGGCGCATATCCGATGAAATATTGGAAAAGCAGAAAAGCCACACTGGATATGGTCTTTGATATGTTCCCCATTTTGAAGGAGCGGCAAAAGCAGCTGGCCAGAACTCTCAGCGGCGGCGAGAAGCAAATGCTGGCCATGGGACGGGGCCTGATGTCCAATCCCTCCCTTTGCCTGTTGGACGAACTGTCATACGGGCTTTCGCCCTTAATGGCATCGGAGGTTTTTGATATCGTAAAAAAGCTGCGCGAGCAGGGCATTACGGTGCTTTTAGTAGAGCAAAACGTCAGACAGACACTGGAAATTGCCGACAGGGCCTACGTTCTTGAAAACGGCCGTATATGCCTGGAGGGCGAGTGCTGTGAGCTCATAGAAAATGACTTTATAAAAACCGCATATATGGGCATGTGACAATATAAATCTTAATAAGTTAAAACCGGCTCTATAAATGGCTGCAGTCAGATTTATCACCTTTGCACAGATTTAAGCAAGTAATATTTATGCCTGCTGAACAATTCAAAAACGCAGCAACTGCAATACTTTGACGGCGTTTTTGAATTGTTCAGATGCAAGGTTTTTTGTTGTATTCAGCAAAAAACCTTGCACACAGGTAGTCAATCAATGCATCTGAAACGGGCAAAAAAGGTTTGTTTTGTCCGTCAAAAGGAGCAAATTTGCTCTTTTTGCAAATGCGTTTCGCAAAACGCATTTGTTCAGTGGACATCATTTATGGGAGCGATAGATATGGTAACTACACGGTCTTCCTCTATCCTTCAACCCCGGCCTCACATGCAGGAAACCGTTTCCCAGGTCTGCTGCGATGTGGCTGTTATCGGCGCGGGAATCGCCGGTTGTACTGCTGCCCAGTCGGCGGCTGAGGCAGGCGCTTCGGTTATATGCGTTGAAAAATTCGGCACATACACCGCCCACGGCGCAGACATTGCCGCCGTGGGAACCGGCATTCAATCAGCCGCCGGCATCAATATAGACGGCAGGCTTGCCTCCCGGCTCATTTACCAGTGGAGCCAGCAGCAGGCCAATTACCATCTGATTAAAACATTCGTCAACAAAAGCGGGCAGGTGCTGGACCACTATATCTCCATGGCCGCGGACTATGGGCTCCGAGTCATTCTTAACGATGAAATGACGGCGCGGCCCGACTGGGACATGCTGGAGGACAGGTTTAAGCAGTTTCGCAGTGCCCATAAATTCATTCGCACCAAAAACAGCACGATTAAAGACAGCAAGTGGAACGCCGCCTTCTTTGTGGAAATGGTCTTCAGATCGGCCCTGGAACACGGCGCGGAGTTTTGGTTCAATACGACGGCTGAGAGCCTCATTAGAGAAGGCGACTGCGTTACAGGTGTTATAGTTGCGGGCAGGGAGGGGCGCAGGCGCATAAACGTCCGCAAGGGCGTTATTCTGGCCACCGGCGGCATAACCGACAACAGGGAGATGATTGAGCGCTGGTGCCCCCTGGCGCTCAGAGCCGACAAATGCGACAATTTCCCCGTTGGCGGCAATATGGGGGACGGTATTATCATGGGACAGCAAATAGGCGCCGCGGTCTCCCGGTGCAATCCCGCCCCGGTAATTCACCCGGTGAATTTCTCGGCCATAGGACCGGGTATAAACACAAGCTGGTTGACCGTCAACAGGGACGGGCAGAGATTCTGCTGTGAGGTGGCATATGAGCCTATTATCACCAACGCCAGAATGAATGCCCCCGGCAATGTGGCCTTTGCCATATGGGATTCCGACTACAAAAAACACATATTGAAGCAGGAGCCTCAAAAGGCCCTTCAGTTTATGGACGGTCTTGAGGCTGCGGTTGAAAGGGAGGTCGCCAAAGGTGACTACTACAAAGGCGAAACCCTCAGGGAACTGGCTGAAATCATCGGCGTCCCCCCCGACGCCCTTCAAAAGACCGTAGAACGCTATAACAAATGGTGTGATATGGGCTTTGACGAGGACTTCGGCGTGCCCGGGCGTTTTCTCAGCCCAGTCAGAAAAGGCCCTTTCTATGCTTCAAAGGTTACAGCCTGGCTGTTAACCCTGGCTCACGGCCTTCATGTAGACCACAATTCCCAGGTCTGTGATGAACATGATAAGCCTATCGGAGGCCTGTATGCCATAGGCAACGTTCAGGGTGATTTTTTCGCAAATTCCTACCCTGTAACACTGCCCGGTGCAAATCACGGAAGGTGCGTGACCTTCGGGCGTCTTGTGGGCCGCGCCCTGGCCCTGGACACCGATATAAACGGATACCAACCGTGAGCCCAGGCTTTCAGATACAGCCGCATAGATATAAAAAGGCCGGAACTCCATATGCGGATTTCCGGCTCGTTTTATTCAGTTTGCATTTATGGCCTGTTTCTTTTGCTCTGCAGCCAGTATCTTTTGGTGCCCCCTCTTTGCGTCCCTGACCTGCAGTATGCACTGGGCGGTCACCGCTGAGATTATGACTATACCTCCGATTAATGAAAGCATGCCTGGCCTCTCCCCGTCAAATATCAAAACCCATACAGGATTGAGCAGCGGCTCAACTGCCGCTATCAGGCACAGGGCCAGGGGCGGACAGTTTACGGAGGCAAGGCCAAACAGAATATAAGGTATCCCGATTTGAACGACTCCCAGAATTATGATGGAGACCGCCGACAGTGGCGTAACAGTACAATCGGTTAAAAAGAAAAAAGGCATTCCGATCAGGGCGGTCAGAAGTTGGCCGAAAAAGATGCCGCTCATTTTTTCTCTTTCATTGGTTTTTCCCACCGATATGTACATACCCGCCATGAAAACGCCGGCCATCACCGCCACTATATTTCCAAAAATATGGCCGTCATTTATGTTGCTCAAAAAGGACAACAGGACCCCTCCTATTGTGAATATGACGGTTATAATATCGGAAATCTTGAATTTCTGCCTGAATATCAGGACTGAAAAAATGACAATGAAAATCGGCGCGGTAAACTGCAGCACGATGGCGTTTGCCGCCGTAGTCAGCTTGTTTGCCGAGACAAAGCATAGAAATGTGGCCGAAAGAAAAAACATGCTCAGCAGTACGTTTTTTGAAATTATCAGTTTTTGTTTCGTGATGAGCATATATCCGGCTACGGTTATCGCCGCGAAAAGACCTCTGAACCCGGCAATGGCGAAAGGATTCCAGTCTATTAGCTTGATAAATATGCCGGCAATGCTCCACAGGACGGAACACACCAGCATTTGGGTTATTGCAACTGTTTGTTTTTTTACCGACAGCAAATTATTATCTCCTTAATCAATAAGCTCAAAATTATCAAAATCTGATATAATACAGACATTGATTATAGCATGGGAGCAACGGAAATGCCATATTAAAGCATAAAGTTGAAAGGAGAGTTATGATTGCAGATAAAATATTCATTTTTGTGTGAAGCCGCGAATATCACCCGAACAGGCAATTTGAACGTATTGGGTATTTTTGATAATATTAACACCAGGCAGTTTCCATGTGTTCATCCCCACTGTGTATATATCGCACGAATAGCATTTCACAGAAGCGAGGTGGGCAGGCATCCTTTCAGAATAACCTTTATAGATGACGATGGAAACCAGGTTATCCCGCCCCTTTGCGGAGAGATATCGGCCTCTGTAAACAATATGACCGCAAATATAATGATGAATATATTCAATATAAAGTTTCCGCACCCGGGAGAATACCACATAGATTTGACAATTAATAATCAGCACATCTGCACCNATACTATTCACCTAGTACAAAAGCCGCCGAAATAATTGTATTTAAGCCTTTGACAGTACCGGCTCTATCTGCTTACCTTCATTTCGGATATCAGGCCGTATCCGTTTTCGGTAATGGATTCTTTAAAATCATCAGAGGTCATATACTTCACAAAGGCTTTAACCGGACCCTTGGGCTCGCCCTTGGTATACAAATGCTCACAGCCCCAAATCTTATATTCTCCGGTATAAACCTTTTCATACTTTGCCTCAACACCGTCGACTTTTATCGGCTTAAGCTTTGTGCAATAGGGCAAAGCAAGATAGCCGATAACTCCCTGTCCTTCCTCGATGGCTGTGTATACCTGGCTTGAGGTCTCGAGTATTTTAAAATTATCAAGAACGCCTATCTGTTCATCGGTCAAGGAAACCCCGCTGCCATATGTGTCAAATAAATAGCGGGAACCCGAACCGGCTTTGCGGCAGATTACGGATATGGGAACGCTTCCACCCTTCCACCCCTTGACCTGTTTCCAATCCGTTATGGTACCGGAATAAATACTTTTTAAGTCTGATGCGGATATATCCGTCAGGGTTGGCGGCCACATCCTTGCTGACAACAACCCCGATTGCCACGATAGCGACCTGGTTATCCGTAAGCCCCGTGCCGTCTATGCCTGCCTGCTCAGGTGATATATCTGACATTCCCACATTCACCGACCCCTCCCCCACCTCGGAAAGGCCTGCCAATGAATTGCTTCCGTTAATTGTGATGGCTCCCTTAAATTCACCGCTCTCCATAAATTTTCCCACTGCCATTGTGATCAGAGGTTGCAGAGCCGTTGAGCCCCCAACCGTAATTACTCCCGATTTTTCCCCTTCCTTTTCGGAGCCCTCTGACTCTCCCGAAAAAGAATCGGAATCTTCCCCGGAGTGAGAACTCTCCTGCGAATCCGAGGCTTCCGATGTGGCAGTTGCTTCCGTATCTTCAGACTCAGAGGAAGAACAGCCGCTCGTGAACGACAGGAAAACCAAAAGCACGAAAAATATGGAAATAGCTCTTTTCATCAGGTTTTACTCCTTTTAATCCATCAAGCTTATACCCTTTAGTGTATCCATTATTGCAAAAATGATGTTTTTATTCGGCTCTAACCAGTGCATATTATTGACAATCAAAACCCGCGGTGATATATATAAAAATAAAAGTATAAATGAAAGAGGTAGTTATTATGGTAAAGGTTGTGGCAAAAAACTTCGTCAAGGCTGACAGTATAGACGCCTTTCTCACTATCGCAAAAAAGCTGGTTGAACAGACAAACGAAAAGGATGCAGGTTGCATTCGCTATGAATTGTTTCAGGACACGGAAAACCCCCAAATTCTTACGGTCATAGAGGAATGGGAGAGCGGAGAAGCTCTGCAAAATCACATGTCCGCAAAGCACTTTACAGAGCTTATCCCCCAGCTCGCCGCCCTGTCTGAAAAGCCCGGCGAAATCAACATCTACAATAAGCTTTTTTAAAGACCTTTTCCCCGCTCCGCATTAAAGCATCGCTGAACGGAGGCTCTCAAAGAGAGCAGCCTCAAATTAAGCCGGTCATCTATGTGGGTCTGCCGGCAAAGACAAAATAACGGGAGGATGCAAAAATGGCTTTTTACAAGCAGCAATGCATACATTGCGGTCAGCTGATAGACAGCGATGCGCGGGTATGCAATAAATGCGGAAGTCCCAGTCCCTTTTATTATTCCTGCCCTACCTGCCTTCTCGAAATAAATATAGGGGACGCCGCTTGCTCCGGATGCGGACGGCCCCTGTACATAACCTGTCCCTTTTGCTCAGGCGTTACCTTTGTTCATGCTAATTGCGAAAAGTGCGGCAAAAGCCTGATGGTTCAGTGTCAGAACCACAGGTGCAACCAGCCGCAGTTTTTTGAAAACCAAAAATGCACCGCCTGCGGCAAAAAAATCCGCTCAACCCTCAGCAAATAGCAAAAGCTTTCCTGTTACCTCAGCGCGATTTAAAACTAAAAAACCATTCATGGCAGTTTATTTTAATTATTAATGGGGTGTTTTTATGCTTAAATCCTTCACAAGGAATTATGAGGATAATTCAACTGAGGCCGGATTTCAATTTACTTTTTATTGCGACATCTGCAATGACGGGTATAGAAGCAGCTTTATAGAATCCTCCACCTATAAGAAAAACAAGAGTATCCGCGGCCTGACTCGCGGTGCCGGTGTGCTGGGCAGTCTTCTCGGGGGAAGTCTCAGCAACATCGGCTATACGGTAGAGCGGGGAGGAAATATCCTTTCAGAAAGATTTGAAGACCGGAGCCCCGAGTGGCAGAAAGAACACGAAGCTGCGTTTGAGCGGGCCCAAAATGAGGTCAGACGCCATTTTCACAGATGCCATTCATGCCATCTGTGGGTATGTGATGCAGACTATAACGAGGACGAAGGGCTTTGCGTAGAGTGCGCACCTCGTCAGGAAATATATGTGGCCAAGGCCCGTGCAGAGGCAATGCGCCGCAATATTGACGAGAAAGCCCAGTCAGCAACCGTCTGGGACGACAGGATAGAAAGCAAAACAACGGTATGTCCGACCTGCGGGAAGCCTGCCGGTATAGGGAAATTCTGTAATAACTGCGGCGCTTCCCTGGCGCTTAACCGGTGCGAAAACTGCGGGCAGGAAAACGCTCAGGGTGTTAAATTCTGCAACAATTGCGGCTCACCAATGACCAAAGCGCCTTCCAAATGTTCCAATTGCGGCTTTGAACTGGCCCCGGGCTCTAAATTTTGTAACGAGTGCGGCACAAAGGTCTGAGGTTTACATAATAGTTTAAACAATAAATATCACCGCCAAAGCATCCGGGGGCCAGAGCCTCTGGATGCTTTGGCAGAATGGACGAGGCTATGATTAAACATAAAAAATGGCTGAAGTTAACAATACTTTTAATAGCGCTTTTTCAAATGCCTTCCCTGGCTATCTCACCGTCAATCTCTCTGATTTTGGACCGGTTTCCCGGGCAAAGCCTTATCACGGTCCAGACAGTTCTGCAGTTACCCAATCTTATATCACCCTTCATAGCTCTTCTTTCAGCCTTCCTTACTACACTGCTGAAGGATAAAAGCTCAAAAAAGCGGGATATTATAATCGGTCTTTCACTGCTGATAGCCACCTCTGTGGGAGTCTCGTTTTTTCACTCCCAGTTTTGGACCTTGTACATATGGGGCGTGTTGATGGGTATTTCCATTGGACTGTTTCTGCCCTCGGCCACCGGTCTCATTGTGGACCTCTTTGATGCGGATGAGCGCCGGATAATATCCGGTCATCAGACCTCCTTTATTAACGGAGGCGGGATACTCATGAGCATACTCGGAGGGCTGTTGGGGACAACAGTCTGGTACGGCGGATATCTTGTCTTCTTCCTGGTGATACCTGTCATTATTATGTGTGCTCTCTTTCTCCCGGGTACAGCAGAGCAGCATGCCTCTTCACGCTATGATAAAACTTCTGATAATAAAGGAAAATTTGATATAAACATCCTGTATTATGCAGCGATTATATTCGTTTTCATGTCCATTTCCACCGTTTCCGGCTCCAATTTGTCGGTTTATGTGCAGGACCAGCTAAAGCTGGGAGACTCGGCCACTACAGGAATTCTTACCGCTGTCAGCATGTGCGGCGGCACGATTAGCGGCTTATTCTTCGGAAAGCTCTCAAAAAAGCTCAAGGATTTCGTTCTGCCCTTTGCCTTTTTTGTACTGTTCCTGGGATACCTGATAAATTCACAGGCTAACAGCGTTTTCGTTATCGCGGTCGGCGCCTTTCTCCTTGGAAGCACAATGAGCATGGTAATGCCCCAGTGTATATATTCAATATCCCTGTATGTAAACGAGCGCTCCTCCTCCCTTGCCTCCTCCCTCGGCATGAGTGTTGCCCCAAGCCTGGGCGGATTTGTTTCGCCCGGAATTTATACATCAATAACACAATGGCTCTCGGGGGATTCAGTCAGCTTCAGATACCTGTTCACGGGATTTGTGGCCCTCTTTTTCGGGGTGCTCATCCTGATATTTACGGTTATTCGCAAAAAAAGAGGCCTGGAATCCTAATCAGGAAACTCATGGAATACTCACATTTTACAGTGTGAACAGTATAATAAATACGGACAGTTATACTCTGCCCGGTCATATATGGCTATATAAGTATTTTTGCCCAATTGGAAAATATTACGCAGATTTATAAAAAATGTATAGTGTACAATGATATGGTCTAAAAAAAGAAGAAGCTGACCCCTAACTGTGGTAAAATGGTAAGTGCTAACAAACCAATCACAG
>JGI24712J26585_10002903_pt1 | contig 13795 bp, 10 predicted proteins | sample BioPla3DNA2_FD_26585 | JGI IMG/M metagenome (IMG submission 26585) | reverse complement strand
GTTCCATCGATCCGTCCTTCAATCCCGAAGCCCGAAACCGCCTGAAAATCCTCCGCTATCCCCGCCTGTATACCTTGCTGTTTCGCATGGCGGAGTATCGCCCGTGACAGGGGATGTTCCGATGCCGATTCAAGCGTGGCTGCAATTGTCAGAAATTCCTTCTCGCTGATATCGCCAGTCGTTACCACATCGGTTACAACCGGTTCTCCCCGGGTGATCGTTCCGGTTTTATCCAAAAGAACCGTATCCACATCGTGCAGAACTTCCAATGATTCCGCCGACTTGATCAGAATACCTTCGCCGGCGCCTTTTCCCGTACCCACCATAATGGCGACAGGCGTTGCCAGTCCCAATGCGCAAGGACAGGAAATAACCAAAACGGAAATGGCATTGGTCAGGGAAAATTCCAGACCGCTGCCTGCAAGCATCCAGATAGTAAAGGTTAACAGCGCGATAACAAGCACAATCGGCACAAAGATACCGCTGATCCTATCGGCTAATTTGGCAATCGGAGCCTTGGTGGCATTGGCTTCTTCCACGAGGCGAACAATCTGGGCCAATGTCGTATCCGACCCGACCTGCGTGACGCGAAAGTCGATCGTTCCCGTGAGATTCACCGTACCGGAAGTCACCTTGTCCTCTTTTTCCACCAAAACCGGTATACTCTCCCCGGTAATCGCCGAAGTATCCACAGAACTGCTCCCTGCAACCACCACACCGTCCACAGGCAGCCGTTCGCCCGGTCGGATACGGATCCAGTCACCGGCCTTAAGATCTTCCGCTGCCACCACAATCTCTGTGTCATCCCGCACTACGCGGGCGGTTTTCGGTGCCAGATCCATCAGCTTTGTCAGCGAATCCGTTGTCCGGCTTTTGGCTCGTGCCTCCAAAAACTTACCCAAGGTGATCAGGGTGAGTATCATCACCGAGGATTCAAAATACAATTGCATGCCCATCGCATGCACGGTCTCCCAGTCGCCCGCAGCCATCGCCGTATTGATACGATACAAAGCGTAAATCCCGTAGAGAACCGCCGCCCCCGAGCCTACAGCGATCAGGCTGTCCATATTGGGCGCCCGGTGATACAGCGATTTGAAACCGCGTATAAAATACCCACGGTTGATAAAAAGCACCGGGATGGTGAGCAAAAACTGCGTGAGAGCAAAGTTGGCGTGATTTTCTGTGCCCGTAAGCCCGGCGGGTAAAGGCGCACCCACCATATGCCCCATGGCAATATACATTAAAGGCAGCATAAAGGCGAGCGACCACAACAGGCGCTTTTTTAACTCCTTTGCTTCTTTTTTAAACTGATTCTCCTCTGCCTTCTGTACCGACGGAGCAGTCTTCTCCCGGCTTGTACTGCTTGCTGTGTAACCCGCTTTTTCCACCGCCGCAATAATCTGATCCGAAATCGTTTCATCGGCTTCCACATGCAGCTTCCCAGTGAGCAGATTCACCTGCACATTGTCGGTGCCGGGGACTTTATGCACGGCCCGTTCCACTGCCGCCTGGCAGGCAGAGCAGGTCATTCCCATTACATCATATTGTTGTTTCATCGATCCGAGTTCCTTCCTGTGCCGTCAGCGCGTCATCTTGCGCACGGTGTGCACCAGTTCTTCTATGACATTGTCTTTTCCGTGAAAAAGCTGTTCTTTCACACAATGACGGATATGATTGTCCAATAGCAGATTCTGCACCTCGCGCAACGCCGCGCGGGACGCCGATATCTGATGAATAATATCGTCGCAATACGCGTCTTCTTCGATCATCCGTTTCACGCCGCGTATCTGCCCTTCGATCCGGTTCAAACGCGACAGCATCGGCTTTTGCAGACGCGCCGCCTCCTGTGTCGGATGCTTGCACTCTTTCTTCATTGGTTCACCTCATAGACATTATATACCCCCACGGGGTATAATGCCACCACAAAACAGGATTTGGCACAATGAATTTGCGCATGATAGCATAACAAAACGCGGATCGCTCCGCGTTTTGTTTGTGCAATTAGTCTCTGGTCTGTTTTTCCAGTGTGACTTTTCCTTTTTCATTGTAATAGAAGCGGTGAATCTCCACCAATCGCGGAATATTATCCACTTTGCGGCATTCCAGGAGCCAGGTTTGCTTGTCGGTATTGCCGGATGCTTTCGCAGCCAGTTTCATGACCTTCATCATGGAATAAGGATGCTCGGGTTCTTTGATCGTAATCATCGGCGGCTTTGCTTCAAAGGCTTTTTGTACATATTCTTCAAAATTGTCTACACCCAGACCCGGAAGCAGGATATACTCGGTATCATCGGTAATATCTTCCATGGCTTTCACTTGCTTTGTGTCATTTGCTTTTGCCATGGTCATCAGGGTTGCCAATAACGGACGAACCGCTGCCGAACGGTGGCCGGAAGCGATCACGGTGTCTTTGTTGTCAACGGCTTCCTGAATCACCTTTGCCTGATTCTCGTTCATAAACTCGGATGTAACCAATTTTTGTAACATGGGATGCATAATACTCATTCTCCTTTCGATTCTTGTGCACTTCGCAGCCTCTGTTTGTATCGTTCGAGACTGATTCTGTCTTCTACTTCCAGATCGTAATCGCCCGCAAGCCCTTCCAGATGGTGGACAAACTCGTGGTACAAAGTGTTTTTCAGCTCTTTGTATAAGCGTTCCCGGGATCGGCCGGGAAAGCTCTGCCGGAACGAACCATAATACAGTACGATTTGTCGCCCCGTGCGATTCGACGTATATTCCCCCAGGATATACAAAACCTGTGATGGGTCGGATTCAGGATGGAGCTTTACTTGCGGCAAAAGGACAATCCCTTTGTTCAGCTCTTTGAAAATCGCCTGGGGTATGCCTTCTGCAATGGTGTCCAGCATGTCATGTACTTCATCGATCGTAGGAAATGACAAGGACATCGCTCCTTTCTATCGTCCCTTTTTAATGGACCGATAGCGTTCGATATTCTCTTTGCTCATAAAGTCATAAGCATCCGAGAGCTTTTGAAACTGTTGGGTCGCATCCGGTGCCTTGTTGATATCCGGATGCACCTTTTTTGCCAATTTACGGTAGGCCAGCCGTACCTGATATTCATCGGTATCTGCCGGTACCCCCAGTATCTTAGCGGATTCTTCGTACTTCTTTACAAAATCATCGTAGGGATTGGTATAAGGGGGCGCTTGCCCTGCCTGCCCGTAGGATCCGTACCCGCCATATGGACCCTGCCCGGTCCGGCCGTAAGGATTCCCGTAGCGGCTCTGCTGCTCCTGATGCTGATACCAGGCACGGAAGCGTTCTTCCCACATACGCTGTTCCGCTTCCCGCCGGGCGCGCTGGGCGCGTTCGGCCTTCTCCTGTTCCATGCGGACATACTTGCGGCCGTACTCCCCAAACGAACGGAACGTACGGTTCTTGCCGGTTTTCAGATAGTCCGCGTAGTCGTTCAGGTATTCGGTCGTCACATATTCTCCGTATTTTAACAGAGAAATAAAAGAACGACCCAGCAACGGTACGCCAAAAATGATAAACAGGAACAGCAACACTTCCGGCTGCAGCAAAAACAGCCAACCGATCGGATTCATGAGCAGAAAAACAAGCAGGCAGCCTCCCGCAACCAAAAGCTGCAACACGCCCGCCCGCAAAGTCTCCGCAAGAATCACTACGGTTTCTAGTATCGCGATTATGCCTTCAAAAACCGAATCCAGCACAACCGCCAGGCCATGCAGCAGGGAACCTGTCCCTCGTTTTATCAAACTCATGCCAATCCACCTACTCTACCCTTTATGATACCAAATGAACGTATAAATTGAAAGAAAAAACGCAAACATTGCAAAGCGTTTCCTTTTCGCACAAAAAAACCCCCTGAAGCACGACAAACATACTCCGGGGGCTCTTCTTTCTTAAAACGCCGGAACCACGGCGCCGTCATATTCCTGTTCGATATACTGTTTCACTTTGTCGCTACGGATTGCATCCAGAACCTTTTTGTACGTTTCGTTTTCGGCATCACCTTCGCGAACCGCCAGTATATTCACATACGGAGATTCCGCATCTTCAATCGCAATGGAGTCGTTCACAGGGTTCAGGCCATGTTCAATGGCATAGTTCCCGTTGATCACGGCTGCGGCAACATCCTCGTACAATGTGGGAATAATCGCCGCTTCCAGCGGAGTGAAGGTCAGCGCTTTCGGGTTCTCCAGTATATCCTGCTCGGTTGCGTTGACCCCGGCATTGGGGGCCAGGGTAATCAGCCCTTGTTTTTCCAGAAGCAAAAGAGCGCGCCCGCCGTTTGTGGGGTCATTGGGAAAATAGATTTCGGACCCATCGGGAATCGCATCCAGACTGTCGTATTCCTTGGAATACACGCCCATCGGTTCAATATGCACCCCGCCCAATTCTTCCAGATTCAGATTTCTCTCTACCGAGAAGCTCTCCAGATACGGACGGTGCTGGAAGTAGTTAATATCAATATCGCCCTGGTCCAGCGCCAGATTCGGTACGATATAGTCCGAATAAACAGTGATCTCCAGTTTGATGCCTTCTTTTTCCAGATCTTCCACGACCTGATCCACGATATCCTTATGCGGTTTTTCCGAAACACCGATTTTCACCACGGTCTCTTCCTGCTCGGTGCCACAGGCAGCTAACGCCAGCACCAATACCAATCCCCATACGATCCAACGAAACTTTTTCATTTTTTCCTCCTTGCCTTACGCATGATTCAATTTGCGGGAAAGAAAATTCCCCATCCACTGTACAAGTTGTACAAACAATAAGATCAATAGCACCGAACCCCAGAGCATTTCCGGCTGGCTTCTTCGATACAAGCCAAAACGGATCGCTACATCGCCCAGTCCTCCTCCGCCAATCGCACCGGCCATAGCGGAATAGCCGATGATATTGATCACCGAAGTCGTTATCCCCAGAATTAAAGACGGGGTCGTTTCGGGCAGCAAAACCTGAAACAGGATCTGCATAGGGTTCGCGCCCATGGAGCGTGCCGCCTCCACCAAACCCGGATCGGCTTCCAGCAGACTCTGTTCAATAATGCGGGCCACAAACGGTGCCGCCGCTATCGATAGCGGAATAATGGTGGCGGTGGTTCCCGTCGACTTTCCGATCAGCGCCTGCCCCAAAGGGATCAGGACGATCATCAGAATGATAAACGGAAACGAACGAAACACATTCACCAGCGTATTTACGATCGTATACACCGCTTCATTGGGCCGCAAACCGCCCGGCCGGGTAAACAAAAGGATTACCGCCAAGGGAAATCCCAGCACAACGGCAATCAGTGTCGATGCCAGTACCATGTAGACCGTCTGCAAAAGGGCTGTAAGCATCAGATTCATGCACTCACCTCCCAGCTGATTCCGTTTTCGGTCAGATAAGCGAGGGTTTTGTCCACTTGTGCCGTATCACCCCATATCTCCACATACAGCATGCCGATCTGCTCTTCTTTCAGCTGATGAATATTTCCGGCCAGTATATTGATATCCACATCAAACTGCCGCACTGCGCGCGATATCACGGGGCTTGTGGCTGTGTATTGCTCGAAGCCCAAACGGTACACCGTACGCCCGTTTGTGGGGGACGGTTCGGATTCTTCTTCCGATAAACCTAAAATCATTTCGCGCGTTCTTTTTTTCTTCGGCCGCAAAAACATATCATGTACCGGGCCTTGTTCAATAATCGTGCCGTTTTCCATGACGGCCACCGTATCGCAAATCTCTTTGGCCACCTCCATCTGATGGGTAATCATCACAATGGACAGGCCGTAGGTCTGGACAATTTTCTTCAGCAGCCGCAGTATCTGTTCGGTGGTTTGCGGATCCAGGGCGGAAGTTGCTTCATCGGACAATAACAGGCGCGGAGACATAACCAGAGCACGGGCAATGGCCAGCCTTTGCTTCTGCCCGCCGGACAGATTCGCCGGATACGCGTCCTTTCTTTCGGATAATCCGACGAGTTCCAGCATTTCGAGGGCTTTTTCCATAGCCATGTTTTTGTCTGCATGATGGAAACGGGACGGAAGCAGCACATTCTGCAAAGCATTTTTTTGCATTAAGAGATGGAAACCCTGAAAAATCATGCCGATTTCTTTTCTTTTTTGCAGCAGCGCCTCCTCTTTCATCGTCAGCAGATTGTCCCCGTCGAAGAGGATCTCTCCGGTATCCGGCCGCTCCAAAGCGTTGATACAACGCAAAAGGGTCGACTTTCCCGCACCGGACAGGCCGATTATCCCGTATATTTCTCCCTGTGCCACCCGGAAACTGACATCGCGCACCGCGTGCAGCTTTCCGTCTTTCACAGGAAACGCCTTGCTCACATTCTTTACTTCCAGCATACATCCTCCCAATAAAAAAACTCCCGTCCCATAACCGTCGTTATGGGACGAGAGAAACTCGCGTTACCACCCATATTCATCCGTTTTTCACAAAACGGATCTCATCGGGTACGAATTCATACCCCGGCACGCTATCGTGTGCACACGTTGCGCCTGAATCCGAAGATCTCAACGCAAGACTCCAAGGCCATTTTCAGACGGTTTCCCTTCGCCCGTTTTCACCGTGTCCGGGCTCTCTGCAGAAGTTTCGCCGACCTACTTTCCTCTTCTCAGTCGTTCTATAGAATAACTGTAGTATAGTGTACCGCTACCGCATTGTCAAGCATCCGTTACGAGATTCTGCAATACACCGATGTTTTCAATCTCCATGCGCACACAGTCGCCCTTTTGCAAAAAGCGCGGCGGAGAAAACCCCATCCCCACACCGGACGGGGTCCCGGTTGCAATCATATCGCCCGGCCGGAGTGTGATCCCTTGCGAAAGCTCCGACACCAACTCTTCCAGAGAAAAAATCATCTGTTCCGTATTGGCCTTTTGCCGCAGCTCGCCGTTTACATGCGTGGTAAGTTCCAACTTGAGCGGACGAGTGAAAGCTTCTTTATCTACAATCCAGGGTCCTATTACCGTATAACCGTCCAGTGACTTGCCCCGATACCACTGCACATGATGATTCTGCAGGGTGCGCGATGACAAATCATTGAGCACCGTAAAACCGAACAGATAGTCCCAGACTTTGTCCTGTGGGATGTCTCTGCCGGTCTTTCCGATTACCGCAGCCAGTTCCACTTCATAGTCCAGGCCTGCATCCAGCGAAAAAAACCCGCGGATCGCATCCGTCGGACCAAGTGCCTCGCTGCATCTTTTTCCGAAATAATGCGGAACCGGGCGGATCGGTTCCTCACCCAGATCCCCGCGCAGTTCTTTGATATGTTCCATATAGTTTTTCCCGACACATAAAATATCATGCGGCGGGTGTACAATCGGCGATGCAAGTACCAGCTCCTGCAAATCCCTTTGGAAGGATTCTTCACGAAAAGAAGGGGCTGCTTCTTCCTTCTGCAGCCAGGCAAGCAGGCTCTTTTCCTCTATGCCCAAATCGGAAAAAAGAGCGGCCTTGTTTCCCATGGCCACTCCGGGTTTGTGTTCGCCGTTGATACGGGCGGTAAAATATCGCATGCCTTTCTCCTTACCGGGGGTCTTCCATATTGAAGGTGTCGCCGTCGGCAATCGTGCCGTATTCGTAGCCCTTCTTAAACCAGCCGCTGCGCTGTTCGGAGGTTCCGTGCGTAAAGCTGTCGGGAACGACATAGCCCTGGCTGCGTTTTTGCAGCGTATCATCTCCGATTTGATACGCAGCATTTAATGCTTCGTCGATATCGCCGGCTTCCAGATACCCTTTTTGCCCGATATGATGCGCCCATACGCCAGCAAAATAGTCCGCCTGCAATTCAAAGCGTACCAGATACCGGTTGAACTCACTCTCAGACATCCTGTCCTTTAAGGAAAATACCTGATCCGTCAAGCCCAAAAGCGTCTGTACATGATGCCCCACCTCGTGGGCAATTACATAAGCCATGGCAAATTCGCCCGACGCGCCGTACTTGGTGGACAGTTCATGGAAGAAAGAAAGGTCAATATACAGTTTATGGTCCCCCGGACAATAGAAAGGTCCGGTGGAAGAACCGGCCACACCGCAGGCCGATTGTACGGAGTCTGTAAATACGACCAGTGTCGGTTCACTGTACGCATACCCCTGCTCCGCAAACAGATCATGCCAGACATCTTCCGTGTCGGCCAGAACGACTTTTGCAAATTCGTACATCTGCTCTTCTTCTGCCGATGTCGGCAGATTCGCCGGTTGCTGCTGGGCCGGTTGCGTACCGCCACCCAGTCCGCCTTGCAAGAAAAAGAGTATAACCATAATAATCAGGCCCAGTCCGCCCCCGATCGGAACCATGGGCATGCCGCGACCGCCGCCGGCTCCACGCTGTCCCCTGCGGTCCTCTACATTGCTGCTTTGTCTTCTACCCTGCCATTTCATCGGTGTCTCCTCCATTTGTTTCAGTCGTGTATAGAATTATGACCCATATATACCCATTTGAAGGTTATTCGGACAATGCATCGCAGAGATTTTTACTTCGGCAATATGCGGGACAACTCTCGGTACAAGGATAAGCGGCCCAATCGGTTTGCCTTGTCACATAGGAAGTAAAAGCATCCATCTGTTCTTCCGCTTTTTGCAAAGCCGCATCCGATACATCCACGGGAATCTGCTCGTTTCCCGGCAGCCACCACAAAACAGCCTCCGGCACCCGTCCGGTTAGAGCGCGCATCGCCAAAGCATACAATTGCATTTGCGGAATATACTTGGTTAAACCCGCTTTTTTCTGATTGGTCTTAAAATCATAAATCCGAAACACCGGACCGTCTTCTACCAGATCTACCGACCCCGTCCACAAAAAACCGTTGCGTTCCCAGTCAAAATCCTGTTCGTGTGCTGTCTGTCCCTGAAAGGGATATGTCCGGACATGATGCAGCCACGTTTTCAATTGTGCGATCTCCTTAGCAGACGGCTCTACCCCGTATCGCCGGGCCAATGCATGGATTTGCGACTCTGGATCCACATCGTCGGGTGCTTCCGCCAGAGCATGAAACAAACTCCCCTTCTTATGCCCTGCCAAACGGTAGTCCGTGTTTATAGCCTCCTCATCGGGTAATACGGAAACCGTCGGCGGATCTGCATGGATAAAAAGCTTATACTGCAGATACCAGGCGCGCTTGCAGGAAAGAAACTGCATCCATTGCGATGCGCTAAAAGCCCGTGTCTGCAAGGGCGGGTTAGGAAAAGTAAAACGCACAGGTTTGACATGCACACGGGCTTTTCTTTGCGGCATAGCTGCCGGTTTCTGTGTGTGCATTGCGGGCAATCCGGCCGGGTCGTAGCCTGCTTCTTTCAGCGTTTTATAAAAACTCTGGTTCTTTCCGGTATGCGAGGTCAGATACAGGGACTCTTTTGCCCGCGTCAGGGCAACATACAATATGCGGCGTTCCTCTTCTTCTTCCCGCTGACGCTGCCTTTTCCCGGCCAGTGCATGCCCGGCAGAACCCTTAATGTATACGCGATTCTCGTCATACAGGAATGCATCCGAAAAACCGGATGTATTTGCATCAATGCCTACAAGAAAAATGACGCGCTTTTCCAGCCCTTTCGCCTTATGAATCGTCATCAGCGTCACAGCCCCGCCTTCTGTGTCTGCCTGTTCGGCTTCCTCTTCTTCCACACCGGTATGCCAAAGCCAGTCTTCAGCCAACTGCTCCGGCGCAGGATTATCCTGCTCCTGGCGATCGTAGAGCCACGCAAGCAAGGCATCCAGATTCGCCAGTCTGCGTTCCGCATCGGGTTCTGCCGCGCAGTACACATCGTATTCGCGCCGCAAATCCGTCACCAGACAGGGCAAACTGTCCAGACGAAGCCGCTCTCTGTATTCGCGGATCCGGGCCAAAACCGCCTCTGCCTTTTTCGCCTTATATTTTGCTCCGATCAGCCGCTCTTCCCAATTGTCCCCATAGGCATTCCAGCTAAGCAATTCCCGGTCGGACACACCGGCAAAGGGCGAGCGCAAAAACGCCAGCCACCACACCGTGTCCGCGCTGTTTGTGGCTACGAGCACCGCCGCCAACAGATCCAGCACTTCCTGCCGGTTCCAGAACGATTTGGAAGAAAGGTTCACGCAGGGAATCCCGGCCCGTTTCAGTTCATTTTCGTACAGATGCATCCGTGCCGATGAGCGAAACAGCAGCCCGATATCATTGGGTGCTTCCCCATTATGCAGCAGTTCCGCCACCTTGTCGCACACGCGGGCCGCATCCGCTTCGGGTGTGATCGACTCTTTGTCTTCGCCTGCGCACCATTCGATACAGACGTGTTTTGCATCGCCACCTGCCTGCAGCTCTTCCAGCTTCGGAAAATACGGGCGAAACACCCCGTTCACATAAGAGATGATCTCCGGGCTGCAGCGGTAATTGGTGCTCATCGACAAAACCGCCCCGCCGGAATCCGTCACATCCTTTTGCAGCTGCTCAAACAATTCCGCCCGCGCATAACGAAAACCGTAGATAGACTGACGCGGATCCCCGACGACAAAAAGATTGTTCCGGTCCAGCGGCTTCTCTTTGGTGCAGAGGGCGTAGAAAATCTCCTTTTGCATATCGTTTATATCCTGGCATTCGTCCACCATCAGATAGCGGATCTCATCCTGCCATGCGCGCAATGCCTCCGGATCCCGCAGGCGGCAGAGTGCCTTTTCCTGCAGATCATCATAGTCCAGACCGGCCTTTCTTTTTTTGTCTGCCGTGTAGATTCGGCCCGCTTCGGCCAAAAGGGCAAACAGAAAGTCGCCGGCCTGCTTGAACTCCGTTTCCGAATCCGCCGCGCAATGGTACACCATATCTTTTATCTCCGCCACGCCCTTCGCTGTACCGAACGGGTCCGCCTGCACCAGAAGCGAGACCAGTTTCAAGCGGCTTTCCTTGCTTTGTGTAATTTCTGTTTCGCCGCCGTTTTCTGTAAGGAATTTATACAGTTTCTGGTTTTTGCCGGCCGTTTTCAGATACTGCAAGAGTTTATCTTTCAGGCACGAATCCCTCTCCTTTGCATAGCCCGGATACGCCGTGCTGTTTTTATGTACCCGTTCGCGATCTGCGGCACCGGCCCGCAAACGATGGTAGAGCTGAACCGCATCGGATAGAAACGCATTGTGCGCATGCCAAGCGTGGCGGATCAGCATACCCTCATCTGCATCGATTACCAGACGCGCATAGGCCTCTGTCATGGCGCCTGTCAGCATTTTTTGTGCCTCGGCTTCTTCCAGCACCGTAAACAGCGGGTCTACACCCGCTCCGGCCGGATCATCCCGCAGGATCCGCGCACAAAAGCCGTGGATAGTGGAAATGCGAAAATCATGCTGACCGCGCAGAGGCAAATGCGTCTGTTCAGTCTGGAGCCGGTCCTGAATACGCTTTTTCATCTCATCGGCCGCTTTTTCCGTAAAAGTAATAGCGGCAATAGAAGACAGCGCCCGATTTTTAGGAAGCGTCCCTTTCTTAAGCAAAGTGATAAACCGTTCCGTCAGCACCGCGGTTTTCCCGGTCCCTGCGCCGGCCACAAGGGCAATATTCCTATCGATCGTTTGTATCGCTTCCTGCTGCTGCCGATTAAATCTCATGCTAATTCTCCTTTGCGGCATACCGGAGCAAACGGGCAATAGGCACACGATGCAACCGATGGCGTAATCCCGAACTGTCCGTTTCGTATACTCTGATCGATCGCGAAAATCCGGTCCCCGGTATGCTCCAGTACCTCGGCCCATTCTTCTTGGCTAAAGGGTTTTTTCTTCCCGTAATCATACGCTTCAGGCATATATACCGCGCCGATATCCGGTTTTCTGAGATATCCGTAATACACATAGGCATTTGGGGTACGGCTCATACTGTATAAAGGCAATTGAAAATCCTTGCCGTTTTCTATAGCGGTTTTTGCGATTGTGCCACCTGTTTTATAGTCAACAATCCACTCGTTTTCCTTATTGTCCCCGCAGTCTGAACGGTCCACTTTTCCTTCCAGCCAAATACGGCCGTCCCCTTCTCCGATAGAAAATGAAAAAGGCTTTTCTGTCGGACCGACCCGGTAATACGGCACAGAGGCTATACGCCGCATATCCATCTGCAGATACGCGATCAGTTCCTCCGCCATTTCCCGCAAAAGGCCGGACGGAATCGGGGGATCGGCGTCTTCGGCAAAAGACTCTGTAAGATCCCGGACACGCGCTTCTTCGATCTGCGGTTCCTTCCCTGCCGCCAACTGCGCATTGATCACATCCCGTTTTTCGTCCATATAAGCCGACAAAACTGCATGCATACAATTGCCGCGCGCCATATACAAATTGCTTTCAAACGATTCCGCCTTCAGCACATATTGCAGCCAATAGCGATACGGACATTGGACAAAGGTGTTCAAAGACGAGGCGGAATACGGCCCGCCTGTGCCTGTGCCCGCCGTTCCGTACCGGTTGCGGTTTTTTCGGTATGCTCCGTACACATCGTTTTCTGTACCCTGTGCTGCGGCAAACATACGAAAAGCCTTCTCGGAAAAAAGCCTATCTGAAACAGGCAAACGCGAGTTAAGACTTGCGTCTTCTCCTTCCGGCAGAACCTCCGACAAAAGAGGGGATACCGACAAACCTTCTTCGCCGCGCAACAACACAAAGCTTGCTTTTTTTGCATGAAACAGCGCATCTTCTACGCGGAGTTTTTCTTTGGAAAACTGTATGTCCAAAGCAAGAACCGCCCCTTTTTGTGCAAAGCGGCCACGCAAAAGAAAATTCTCCGACGAAACCGGTGGAAAATCACGGTCAAAACCGACAAAAATCCGATGATCCGATTGCAGGTTCGCACTCTCCTGCAGCAAAAGCAGGCGCACGCCTTTTTGTGCACCTCCCTGCAAAACCGGGGTATCTTCCAGCGTATCGTGTAAAAAAAGTTCCGCCTCTCTGCCATCAACCCGGACCCCATTATCCATTTTGCGCAATGCATTTTTAACCGCTTCTGCCGCATGCCATTCACCGGCTGCTTTGTCCGATGTCTGAAGCAGTTCCGGAAATACTTCTGTCTGAAACACCGCAATTTTCTGTCGCAAAAAAGCAATCGGATCCACCATGTTCCTTCGTTCTTCTGCCCATCGGCGTTCGGCGTCCGGTTCTTCCGTTTCCTCTTTTTCCAGCAAAGGAAACGACCGCAGGGCACGTCTTTTATCCATCGTCGCTGCATCCGGTCTCTGACACATACGCAACAGCGCAAGTGCATCACGCCCCACATGTGTCTGCAAAGCCGTTCCCGCCTGCGGTCGTGCCAACACGAGATGGGCATTTTCCGCCTCTTGCATCAGCGCGCGGGCGGTTTGTGCATCCGATACGACAAAATCAAAACTCTCTCCCCGTTGGGCAGCGCTTGCCGCTTCACCTAAAGCCGCACGGGCTGAAAGCGCATGCGTAGGTGCAGACAAAAGCCGTTTGGGTGGTTCCTTATGTACAGCAGCCTGTTCTTCCACCTGCCAGCCACGCCGTCGAAACGCCGCCTCCCGGGCTTTGACAAAGGCATTGGCACCATATTTTTGCAGTACGACCGTAATCTCGTTTTTCTCGGCCAAGGCGTCCAAAAAATCCATCTCTACCGCCCGAAAATCGATAAAACCCGATACGTTTATCGTCCCTACGGTTTCCTTCGCCGCCTTTTCCGCTGCAGCGGCAATGGCCATTTCCCGGCTGAGCAAACCCCTTTCTTTTAAACGCGAAAGATACGCAGCATACAAGGCCCGCAAATCCTTCTGCGGGCCGGCCAATGCATCCGGTTCAATCTTTTCTCCGATCAGCGTGCTGATCCATCCGAACAAAACGGCGGGAA
>JGI24712J26585_10002900_pt1 | contig 13804 bp, 7 predicted proteins | sample BioPla3DNA2_FD_26585 | JGI IMG/M metagenome (IMG submission 26585) | reverse complement strand
AAATTAAAGAAGCAACCGATGTTGCTCGTTATATGGTTAACGTTTTTAATGCTGGTAAAACTGCATATAAAATCGAAAGTATTGGTGTTAATACTATTTATCCGCCAACTGTCGAAAGCCTACTTACATTAGGTGCAAGAGAACATATTGCGATGTCAAGAACTTTTATTGCTCTAATTGTTGCAACTGTCATACTAAGTATTGTCTTAGTTGTTATGTATCGCTTACCTGCTTTAAGTGCCATTAGTTCACTCTTATTAACTGTTTTTGGTACGCTAATTATCTTTAATTTAGTCATGGTTGAATTTTCAACTGGTGCTTTAATAGGCTTACTTCTTGCTGGTGGTCTTGCTTTATTTAGTAGCGTTGTTTATTTTCACCGTTTCCGTCAAGAAGTGTATCGCGGAAGAACCTTTAAAAAGGCTCACGGCGAAGCTATTAAAAAATCAACATTTCTAACTCTTGATGCTATGGTTGTTTTTCTTGCTCTAGGCGTTATTGCTTATTTCTTTGGCGGAGCCTCATTAACTAGCTTTGCTACCATGGTCATGTTTAGTGCTCCAGTTGCAGCGATTACTGTTTTACTCCATAACGCAGTTACGCTATATTTGCTTGCAAATAATACCTCAACGCAAGATAACTATAAAATTTATAATATTAACGCAACACTCGTTCCTGATGTTAGAAAAGACGAAAAACCAACATATTTTGGTCGTTTCGTTGAATCTAAACCAAGTAAAAAAGCAAAATTAACTGGTGGTATTGTAGGAGCACTTTCTCTAGCTTCTATCGTATTACTTAGTGTTTTTGCAGGAATTAATAAAACTCCACTTGAATTAACAAAATCAACCCATGATACAACAAGAATTTACTTCCGTGTTGAAAAAAATAGTAACTTATCTACCTCAAGTGAAGATAAATCACCATATGAAATTTTAAAACGTATTAAATACCAAGATAAAGTATTACAAATTAAACTTGAAGGTGATACCCCACTTTATGAAACTCATGACTACGATAAAGTAGAAGAAATTGGTGAAAGCCAAATTACCTTTGAATATGTTTACTATATCTATAATTTAAATGGTCACTTTAATGGTGATGAAATTGTTAGCTATACCGATTTTAACGGTGATGTCAATACCGGCTCAACCTTAAGTGATGCGCTTTATAACTTAGCAACTGAAGTTGATGCTGATGCTCTTGTTAGTGTTAACCCCGTTACTAAACTTAACCTTGTTCCTAATACTTATCGTGTTGGCTTAATTGCCCTAATTACTTTAGGAGTTACAACGCTTTATATGCTATTCCGTCACGGAATTAGTAGAGCAAGCACATTCTTTGTTTTAGGTGCTAGTTCAAGTCTAATAACTCTATTATTCTTTATGGTTACGCGAATTACAGTTCCACCTATGGCTGCTGTTGGCNTATTAGTTGCAACCCTAATAAGTGCTCTTTATGCTCTTAGCGTCTATCAAAGTGAAAAAGAACTTCATGATGATCCACTGTACCGTGACTTTACAAATGAAGAACTTACTGAACGTGCTCTTACCATGAGTATGAGTCCAAACTATGCTTTAATGGTTTTACTTGGACTTACTTTCCTTAACTTTGTTGGGATTGGTCCACTTAAGACAGCTTTTGTCTACGCTAGTGCTCTTCTAGGTATTTTAATTGCTACAGTAGTTTTAACTCGCTTATTAAATCCAACATTGACTGCATTTTCTAAACTTTATGCTCGAATTGCAAAAATTGAACTTCCAAAACCAAAATGGCAAAGTAAACGTGCTAAACATCGAGCAAGCGTTAAAGCTAGTAGCCGTAAAAAGAGTGCTGAACCAGAAGAAGCAATCTTTATTGGAATTAACGATTAATTACATAAATTGAGGCTACTTTNTGTAGCCTTTTTAACTTAGATTTTGACCTTTTTAGATAAACTATTAAACTATTTTAATCTTTCAAAAGATGATTATGAGCGTCTTTGCATCGCTCCATCTTTTAGTTTGCTACCTTCATACACCAAATTTAAAGATATNGATAAAATCGTTAATAGGATTAAACTTGCCATTACAATTGGCGAAAAAATAATTATCTACGGTGACTATGATTGTGATGGCATCATGGCGACCTCAATTTTAAAAAAGACTTTTATAATGCTTGGTTATCCTGTTGATTTTTATTTACCGTCTCGCTATAAGGATGGGTATGGTTTAACAGTTGAGCGAGTTAATAAATACGCCTCTCAAAACTATAATCTAATTATTACGGTTGATAACGGTATTTCGCAAAATGAAGCAATAGAAGTTGCAAATAAGGCAGGAATTGATGTTATTATTACCGATCATCATGAGGTAATTAAAGAAGTTCCTAATGCATACGCAATTATGCACCCGCTTTTTAGTGAGTATGGTGAAACTGTTTCCTGNGGAGCCTATGTTGCTTATATGCTTTCAGTCGCTTTATTAGAAAAAAATGATGAATATTTAGCCACTCTAGCAGCAATTGCTACCATTAGCGATATGATGCCTTTAGNTTTATATAATCGAGATATTGTTCGACTTGGTCTAAAATTTATTAATGAAAATCACTATTATGCTCTAGCTAAATTAGCAGAAGGCGATTTTGTTGATGAAGAAATAATTGCGATGCGTATCGCCCCAAAACTAAACGCNATTGGACGAATGTGCCAAAATGAAGAAATAAATGTATTAGTTGAATACTTAACAACCGATAATAAAACAAGAATTAATGAAATTTATGCTTGGATTTTAGATGTAAACGAAGCAAGAAAAAAGACAATGAGCGATGCTTTCTTAAAAACGCCTGATGTCGATTTATCACTTCCAGCAATTGTTGCAAATACTAACGAAAAAGAAGGTTTAATAGGTTTAATAGCGGCTAGATACTTAAATAGTTACGATAAGGTAACGATTGTTTTTACGNCCGATAGTAAAAAACCAAACATTTTAAAAGGAAGCGCAAGAAGTAAACCTGGTTTTTCAATAGTTAAAGCTTTTACACAATTAAAGGACTATCTTCTTACCTACGGGGGACATGAATGTGCAGGAGGATGTTCGCTTGATATAAAAGATCTTCCCGCATTTCGTGATGCTTTTGTTGCATTAGCAAAAGAATATCGCTTCATAGAANAAAAAAAGAAGACCATTCCAATCTCAATTTCTGATCTTACTTGGGAAAACTATGAAGTTTATGAAGCTCTTGGACCTTACGGTCAAGGTTTTGAAAGACCTTATTTTAAAATTGAAAGTATTGATCCTAATAAACTTACTTTTACAAAAAATGGCCTTCATATAATTACAAATATTACAAATAACATTAAAATAGTTGGCTTTAATTTTTCTTATGAACATGTTCATAGTGTCGCTAATTTAACACTAGTTGGTCATCTTGGAATTAACGAATTTAGAAATACAAAAAATCTTCAATTCATTATCGACGAAATCGAAGAATTAGCATAGTTATATTTATAGACGCGCACGAATAAATACGCGCATGCGCGCGAACGTGCGCGTATTTATATTTTATAAATATAAAACTATAATCTTTATAAAATATTTTCATATCATTGCCATTTTATAAAATAAAATGCTTTCTCATTTTCATTATTACTTTTTTTTTGGTATGTGTTATAATCTAATTGTAGTAGATAAAAGGAGGAAATAATGAAGAAAAAACTTATATTACTACCACTTTTAGGTTTGTTTCTTGTAGGTTGTACAAAAACACCACCTGCAACATCTGATTCATCACCTTCTGATGACATCCCAACAATCCCAGTTAGCGATGGTTCAGAAGATACATCAGAAGAATTAGACCTAACAACCATTGCTCAGCTTCGTGATACTCCATTAAACGATGAAGGCACTGTCGAAAATGCTATCGAATGTTGGACGAAAGGTGTTCTAACTAAGAAGTATCGTGGTGCGAAAATCGACGATGCAGCAGCATATGTTTTAACCATTCAAGATGGTGATGAAGCAATTGGTATTTATGGCGTTAGTCCAGATGATATCGATAGTTTTGGAGAAATTGGTGATGAACTAACAATTCATGGTTACTACAAACCATATAAGGGTTTACACCAACTAACAGACGCTGAAGTCGTTAGCAAAAAAGCTGGCACACCGGTTGAGCCAGAAGTTCTAACCTCAGTTGCTCAAGATGATTTAGTCGGCAAAGACAGCAAACTAGTTAAGATTCCAGGTGCTAATTTCGTAAGCGGCACAATTACACCAGGCAGTGGTAGCAATATGACCATTGCCTTAAATGAAGTTAATCTTGGTGGCTACGCTCACTATTATCTTCCAGCAGAAGATATGCAAGCACTTGCAGATAAATTAGCTGCTGTTGATGAAGATGGTATTGACTCAATGGATACCTTAACCTTTACAGGTATTATTGGTATGAACAATGGTACATATCAATTTATGATTACTCATCCTGATGAATTTACCGATTTAGTTGATGGCGGAGAACCAGGTGCAGTCGAACATGAAACGCTATTTGCATTCCATGAAAGATTAGCAGCAGGAACCGCATCTATTGGTGATTTAATCCATGTTAAAGGTGTTATTACATCCGCAACCCACAATAGCAAATATAGCAATAATAATGTTACTATCCAACAAACAGAGGGTGAAGAAGTTAGAGCACTCTATCTTTACCGCGTTGCTGATGCAGTTTTAGGCGAAGCAAAAGTCGGTGATGAAGTCTCCTTAAGCGGAACTTTAGATGATTATAGAGGTATGAAACAATTAAAAGATGTTGAAAATCTTACCGTTTTAGGTGATGGCCCTGCTCAAGGTGCCCTATCAATTACAGCAGAAAATGTTAGTACACTAGGCGTAAAAGATCAAAACGTTTTAGTTAATGTACTAGGTCTAAATCCAGTTACAGAAATTTCTGTTGCACCAGATGCAATTTCAACATTAACCTTTAAATTTGTTGCTAATCCTGATAGAACTATTAATTTACGTGAAAGCNNNGATATTGCTGATCTAGCAGCAATTAATGCTAAACTTAACGGCTTAAAAACAGTCGATACTGTAGACTTTAAGCATCCAACTGTTTTAGGTTGGTNTGATGATCCTCAACTTGTAGTTCATCATAGTGATGCAATTACCGTTACTCCTGGTGAAGTTCCAAATCTAACAGGATTAGAACTTTCAATTGATGGAGATGTAGAAGTCGGTGGAACTAAACAACTTACAGTTACACCAGTTCCAGCTACTGCTAACTTACCAGATGAATTAACATATATTTCAGATGCTACAGAAGTTGCAACTGTTAATGCTACTGGTTTAGTAAGTGGTGTTGCAGTTGGTACTGCTAACATTACCGTTGCTGGTGGCGGATTTGAAGACACAATTCCAGTTAATGTCGTTGCTCCAGTTGAAGCAAAACACGAAGTAACTGCGGAATTACTTGGCTTAGTAGCTAGNATATCAAGATGGCACAGCAGAAATTGGAACAGTTTCATGGTCATATGTACAACTTTATCTAAGTGANAATGGCGAAATTCAATGTCGTACTAAAAGATGGAGTAAGTGGATCACTTGCAAATACAACTGAATTACCAAGCGCGGTAAAACGTGTTGAATTACATTGGGCCGGTGATCGTTACCAAGGTCAAATGGACATTTCAGCTGGTAATACAACTGCTTATGAACAAGGAACACAACAAATAGGTGATGGAGTTAAATATGATGATCCTCACTCAGCAATGACTACTGAATATGCTGAAACTGATAATGTTCGTTTCGTTAAAATTGATAAAGTAGATACTGGCTATTCTAACTATATACTTAAAATAGTTATTGTATTATACTAATAATTATTAACTTTTAAAACGAGAGCCTTTCTCATTGAAAGGCTCTTTTTTTATACAAATTATGTATAATTTGATATACTTAAAATAGGTATTTATAATGAGTAAAACTAGCGAAACAAAACAAAGTAAATCACCAGTTGTCCTTCACTCTTTTGAAGATCTTCAAGAAGTATTTTTTCAATATATTAAAAATAAGGAAGATCGCAAAAGAATTGAAGAAGCATATGAGTTTGCTAAGCTTCATCACGGAGGGCAAAAACGAAAATCAGGCGAAGATTATATTTATCATCTTATTGAGGTTGCCTATATTGTAAGTGAACTTCAAGCTGGTCCTAGTACAATTATTGCTGCTCTTGTTCATGATGTTGTCGAAGATACCGATGTTAAGATAAGCGAAATTAAAGCTCACTGGGGTGATGATGTTGCGACAATTGTTGATTCACTAACAAAGATTCAACGCTTAAAATTAAGCCGTAGAATCGATGATAGTGACTTTGTTTATGAAGATCACCGCAAAATTTTCCTTGGAATGGCTAAAGACATTCGCGTAATTATTATTAAACTTGCCGACCGTCTCCATAATATGCGAACACTTGATTATTTATCTGCTGAACGTCAACTCGTTATAGCAAAAGAGACAATGGAAGTTTTTGCACCAATTGCATCTCGCTTAGGGATGAATAGCATTAAAAGCGAGATGGAAGATCTCGCCTTAAAATACATTGATCCTGATGGTTATCGTGAAATAATTGAATTACTTCAAACAAGATCTGGCAATCTACAAAAATCATTAATGGATGTAACAAAGCGAATTGCGGATATTATTTTCCAAAATAATATTCCTTTTGATATGAAATTTCGCGTTAAATCAATTTTCTCAATTTATAAGAAAATGCAACAAAAGAATTACGAATTTGACCATATCTACGATATTATGGCCCTTCGAATTATTACAAAAACTGAATTAAATTGTTATGAAATACTAGGTATAATTCATGCGACTTATAGACCCGTTCCAGGGCGCTTTAAAGATTATATCGCTGTTCCTAAATCAAACATGTATCAAAGTTTACATACAACAATCTTTTCAGGCTCTGGCGATTCCCTTGAAGTTCAAATAAGAACAGAAGAAATGGATAAAATCGCTGAAGGAGGGGTTGCGGCTCACTGGGCCTATAAAGAAGGTACTAATTACAATCCAGAAAGAGAACAACTTGAAATTGAAGAGAAACTTCATTGGTTCCGCGATTTCGTTGGTGTTTCTCGCGATTTAAGTGGGGATGCAAAAGAATATGTTGATACCTTAACTAAAGAAATTTTTGAAACATCAGTTTATTGCTTTACTCCTAAGGGAAAAGTAATCGAATTACCTCAAGGTGCTACACCCCTAGATTTTGCCTATAAAATCCACACAGGTGTAGGTGATTCCTGTGTAGGTGCATTAGTTAATAATAATTTAGTTCCCCTTTCAACACAGCTTAAAACTGGTGATATTGTTGAAATTAGAACTAGTAAGAACTCATTAGGTCCTAATGAAGGTTGGCTTAATCTTGTAGTTACAAATAGTGCTAAATCAAACATTCGTAAATTCCTACAACGAAAAAACGCTGAACTTATGCGTGATAATAAGATTGCTAAAGGTCATCAATCNTTAGTTGATGGTTTTAAAGAACGTGGTTTTAATGAACAGGAAATGATTGAAAAAGTTAATACTCCTGCAGTATTAAAACATTTTAATGTCGATTCCTTTGATGACCTACTTATTTTAGTATGTAATAAAAATGTTAATGCTAGTCAAATATGTGATTTCTTAAAAATTGAGCGAAAAGTCGATCGTACACGGCTTTTAAAAGATAAAGATCGTTTAACAAGTGATAATAAGAATCCTGTCTTAGTCGCTGGTGCAGGTAGTGTTGCGGTTACTCTTGGTAATTGCTGTACACCTATTCCAGGTGATGAAATAGTTGGCTATATTACACGAGGTAAAGGAATAACAGTTCATCGCGTTGATTGTCCTAATATTAAAGAAAGTAAAGCACGATTAACAGAAGTGACTTGGAATCCTTATGCTCCCGATAATATTTATCCAGTTGATATTCAAATAAAAGCTACAGACCGCGATCAATTACTAGTCGATATTATGAATAGTTTCTTCCAACATAAGATATCATTATCTTCAATTAAGGCTAACTATCATCCTACGACAAGAACTACTACAATTAATGCAACAATTTTAGTTACCAACTTAGAACAGTTAAACAATATCTTCGCCGTAATTCTAAATGTTAAGTCCGTTTATAACATTTCACGCGTTTTAAATTAAATTTAGCGATAAAGTAATTAATTAGTAGTTATTAAGTTGATTTATAGTAAAAAAAGTAGTTTAAAAATAAGGCTACTTTTTTTAATTTATAAAATTGAAAAAAGTTTCGCTCCTCATAATTGCTATTATAGACGTAAAAGTCTATAATCATATTAGCCTAGGAACTAGAAATCATTTACTTACTTTTTAGAAAGGGTCTGGTTGATGAAAAGACTTAAGTCGTAAATTATTTTAGACACTAGGGAGGCATTATTAATCGTTAACTGCGAAAAAGTTATAAAGTGCGTATAAATTACGAATTAAGGTGGTACCGCGGCTAACGTCGTCCTTAAAAACTACTTTAAATCAAGGAGGAAAAAGATGATTAATAGCCCAAAAGGAACACATGACATTATATTTGATGAAGCTCGTCTATTTGAAGAAATAGAGATGCTATGTGGTGCTTTTGCAACTTGTTATGGTTTTCGTCCCTTACGAACACCAATTTTTGAATCTACTGAATTATTTGCTAGAGGTGTTGGTGATACAACCGATATCGTAACAAAAGAAATGTACACATTTATCGACAAGGGTAAGCGTTCAATGACCCTAAGACCAGAAGGAACAGCAGGTATTGTTCGTAGTGTTATAAGCAATAAACTCTATGCAACACACGATTTACCACTTAAAATCAGCTATTTAGGGCCAATGTTTAGATATGAAAGACCTCAACTTGGCCGCTATCGCCAATTTAATCAATTTGGCGTTGAAGCAATTGGTGTAACAACTCCCTATGAAGATGTTGAAGTTATTATCTTAGGATATAAACTACTTCAAGCAATGGGATTTGATAAATTAACACTTAAAATCAACAATTTAGGTGATAATGAAACAAGAGAAAAGTACCGTGTTGCCTTAAAAGAATACTTTGCTTCACATCTAAAAAATATGTGTTCAGATTGTAAAAATCGCTACGAAACAAATCCACTTAGAATTTTAGACTGTAAAGTACCAAGCGATCAAGAAATCGCTAAAAAAGCACCTAGTATAAGTGAATATTTAAGTGAACATGCTAAAGGTCACTTTGAAAAAGTGCTTGAATTACTTAAACAACACGAAATACCTTTTGTAATTGAAGAACAACTCGTTCGAGGATTAGATTATTACAGCGGAACCATTTTTGAATATGCTTACGAATCTAAATCTGGCCTAGATTATGGAGCTTTAGGCGGAGGTGGTCACTATGACAGGCTCGTTAAAGAACTTGATGGACCTGAGCTTGAAGGAGTTGGCTTTGCTTTAGGTATTGACCGCATTTTCAATGTCTTAAAAGATGAGCAACTTATCCAAGATAATCNATATAAAATCGACATTTCTATTATCACAAGTGGCGAAAAGGCACGTGACTTTGCCTTTTTAATTGCTAATGTTTTTAGAAGTGGTGGTTATAGGACTGATATTAATTATGAAGATAAATCATTTAAACGACTATTTAAAAAAGCTGCCAAAGATAATGCACTGGTCGCAGTAATTCTTGGCGAAAATGAAATGAGTAAAGGAGTCGTGGGTATTAAAAATCTTGAAACTGAAGAACAAATTGAAGTACCGGTAAATGAAGTTTTTATGACTGTTGATAATATTTTTAATGCTCAATATGAAAAAGCAAAAAGTGAAGAAGAAACGGAGTTAAACTAATGGAATATCGCTCAATATATAATGGTACTCTCCGCGTTAAAGATGTTGGAAAACATGTTAAAGTTGTNGGATGGGTAAGTAAAAAAAGGAACTTAGGTTCGTTAGTTTTTATCGATTTACGTGATAAAACTGGTATTATCCAAGTTATCTTAGCAAGTGAAGAAATTGAAGTACCTGATATTCGTAACGAATATGTAATTCAGGTTGAAGGTGTTGTTACTAAAAAAGATGTANCTAACCCCTTGCTTGCTACTGGAGAAGTAGAAATTAAAGGTGAAAAAGTAGTAGTTTTAAGTAGGGCTAAAACTCCACCTCTAATCATTGCAGAAACTACCGATGCTCTTGAAGAAGTCCGCTTAAAATATCGTTATTTAGACTTAAGACGGCCTAATATGCAAAAACATATGCGTACAAGAGCAGCAATTACTAAAGCTACGAGAGAATATTTAGATAATCTTGACTTTTTAGAAATTGAAACACCAATTTTAACTAAATCAACACCAGGCGGAGCTCGTGATTTTTTAGTCCCTTCAAGACTACATAAAGGATCATTTTACGCTCTACCGCAAAGCCCGCAAACTTATAAACAACTATTGATGATTGCAGGTTTTGAACGTTATTATCAAATTGCGCGTTGTTTCCGTGATGAGGATTTACGGGCTGACCGTCAACCAGATTTTACACAAATTGATATTGAAACAAGTTTTCTAACAATGGATGAATTTTTAGATATAATGGAAGGACTCTTACATCATATTTTTAAGAAAGTAGCATCATATGAAGTAAAACTTCCACTTAGACGTCTTTCTTATAAGGATGCAATGGAAAATTATGGATCAGATAAACCTGATACTAGATTTGAACTTAAAATTCGTGATATCAAGTTCGTTTTAGCATCTTCAAGTGCTAATTTATTTAAAGATCATGCTTTTATTAATACGATTGTTGTTCCAGGTGNAGCAAAAGCTACCTCAAGAAAAGCTCTTGATGAACTAAACTTAATTTCACAAAAATACAATATTCGTAGTGTTGGAAATCTTAAATTTAATGACGGTGACTTTAACGGCTCACTTGCAAAATTACTAACGGAAAAGGAAAAAAGCGATCTCGTTAAGTTACTTAACTTAAAAGAAGATGATCTTCTTATCGTTGCCTTTAGCAACGTAAAACGAGATGTTTTAACTGCTTTGGGTGCAATTAGGCTTCATTTTGCTAAACAACTTAATTTAATTGAGCCAGGCACATTTGATCTTTTATGGGTTTATCGCTTCCCTCTATTTAGTAAAGATAGCGTTACTGGTAAATTTGTTAGTGAACACCATCAATTTACGATGCCTCTTGATGAGCATCTTCATCTATTAGACACTGAACCTGAAAAGGTCCTATCGCAAGCTTATGACATTGTTATTAACGGTAATGAAGCTGGCGGTGGCTCAATGAGAATTTATGATCAAGATTTACAAGCGAAAATCTTTAATATTCTTGGTATGAGCGAAGAAGAAATCGCTAATACATTTGGCTATTTTATTGAAGCACTAAAATATGGCACCCCGCCTCATGGAGGGATTGCTTTTGGTCTTGACCGCTTAACGATGATTATTAGCGGTACTGATAATATTCGCGATGTTATTGCTTTCCCTAAAAATGTTGCAGCAGTTTGTCCAATGAGTGAAGAACCAGGACCAGTCTCAAAAGAACAACTTGATGAATTACACATCAAGATTAAAGAATAAAACATACATCTAAAGGAGGAATAGATATGTCAAAACCAATTTTACAANCACCACTTTCAGTTAATGCAATACGTGCTCTTGTTATCGATGTAACAAACAAAGCTAATAGTGGTCACCCTGGAATGGCGATTGGAAGTGCGACGATTCTATACACACTTTTTACAAAATATCTTGTAGCTAATCCTGAAAAACCAGACTGGGTTAATCGCGATCGTTTTGTTTTAAGTGCTGGTCATGCAAGTGCTCTACTTTATTCGACACTTCATCTTGCAGGCTATAATATCACAATGGATGACTTAAAAGCATTCCGTCAATTAAATTCAATTACTCCTGGGCACCCAGAAGTAACTGATACTCCTGGCGTTGATGCAACAACTGGCCCACTTGGTCAAGGTTTAGCTCAAGCAGTTGGGATGGCTCTAGCAGAAGANGCAATTCGAGCTCAACATCCTGAAGTACCGTTTTTTGGGCATTATACATATTGTTTAGTTGGTGATGGTTGTCTTCAAGAAGGTATCTCACAAGAAGCAATTTCTTTTGCAGGTAATCAAAAACTAAAAAAATTAATAGTTTTTTATGATGCTAACAAAGTTACTCTTGATGGACCTCTTGATTTATCTTTTAGTGAAGATGTTAAAAAACGCTTCCAAGCAAGTGGTTGGAATGTTTTAGTCGTTAAAAACGGTAATAATGTAAAAGATTTAACGCGTAAAATTGCTAGAGCACGTCGTTCAAAACAAAAACCAACGCTAATTATCGTTTCAACTATTATTGGCCAAGGTTCAAGAAAAGCAGGCACAAGTGCAGTGCATGGTAGCCCACTTGGTCAAGATGATGGATCATATGCAAAAGGCACATATAATTACCCCTACGCTCCATTTGAAATTCCAAATGAAGTCTATAGCGAATTTGCTTCGACATTTGGCGAACGTGCTAAAAAAGCAGAAAAAGATTGGGCTGACAAGATTGCTAATCTAGAAAATAGTAATAACCGCGCTTATAAAGCATTTATGGCCGCATTTACTGATAATAGTCACGAACTTATTTTTGATGAAATTCCTGAATATACGGATGGATTTAATGAATCTACAAGAAAAACAAGTGGCACAATTTTAAATATGGTTCATAACGAAGTTCCCTTTCTTATGGGAGGATCAGCTGACGTTGCTAGTTCAGTTATGACTAAAATTAGTGGTCTTAGCGGGACTGATTTCACTCCAGAAAATCGAGGCGGCCGAAATATTAACTTTGGTATCCGAGAAGCTGCAATGGCTGCAATCCAAAACGGGATGCTACTTCACGGCGGACTTAGAACATATGTAGGTACATTCCTTGTATTTAGTGATTATATGAAAAATGCAATTCGCNTTGCAGCTCTTTCAAAAGTTCCTGCTATTTACTTATTTAGTCACGACACTGTCGCACTTGGTGAAGATGGACCAACACATCAACCAATTGAACAACTAGCGATGCTTCGGGCTACACCAAATATAAATGTCTGGCGTCCAGCAGATGCTAGAGAAACTGCTACAGCCTGGAAACAAGCAATCCTAAGTAAAGAAACACCTACAGCACTAATATTGAGCCGTCAAAATCTACCAACTTTAGTTGGTTCAAATTATCAAAATGCAAAAAAAGGTGGCTACATTATTAGTAAAGAAGATAAAAAACTAGATTTTACTCTTATTGCGACAGGTAGCGAAGTTAGTTTAGCCTTAAAAGCTAAAGAAGAACTTCTTAAAGATAAGATTGATGTTCGTGTTGTTTCTCTTCCAAGTATGGAGATTTTCAAAACTCAAGATGAAGACTATATTAATGAAGTTTTNGGCAAAGATTATAATAAACGTATTGCGATAGAATTACTTTCTCCATTTGGTTGGCATGAATTTGCAAAACATACTTTTACAATCAATCGTTTTGGTTTAAGTGCCCCAATGAAAGATGTTTTAGAATCTTTAGAATATACACCTGAAGCTCTTGCTAATAAAGTTAGGGAAATTCTCGGANTTAAGAAAGAAGTTAAAAAAGAACTTAAGGAAGATCCTAAAAAAGAAGCTAAGGAAGAAACTAAGGAAGAACCTAAGAAAGAAACTGAGGAAGAAACTAAGGAAGTAGTTAAGGAAGAAACTGAGAAAGAAATTAAAGAAGAAATAGAGAAAGAAGTTGAAGTTAAGGAATAAATTATTCTTAACTTAACAACAAACCGTTTTGAAGCCAAAACGG